>JAEEGJ010010409.1_pt1 | contig 24214 bp, 19 predicted proteins | sample 8958761 | NCBI WGS metagenome assembly JAEEGJ01 (sample SAMN16246546, study PRJNA631951) | gut metagenome | biome: gut microbiome; feature: rumen; material: RS-attached | host: Bos | place: Iran: Karaj | collected 2018-10 | reverse complement strand
ACGGCAAGCGCCAGCTGGGGGTCGTCCTCTTACCCGAATAGACTGCTATGCAACAGTATCCGCTCTTCCAGAACAAGAAAATCCTCTATGTCCATGGCTTCGGCTCGTCAGGACAGTCAGGTACGGTGACTCGTATTCGAGAGGTGCTGCCACAGGCCACGGTCATTGCACCAGACCTGCCCATACACCCAGAGGAAGCGATGGCTCTTTTGCATAAGGTATGCGAACAAGAACATCCCGACCTCATCATCGGCACCTCCATGGGGGGCATGTATGCCGAGATGCTCTATGGCTATGACCGTATCCTTGTGAACCCTGCCCTGCAGATGGGCGACACGATGAAGGAGCACGGTATGATAGGTGCACAGCATTTCTCCAATCCGCGTCAGGATGGGGTGCAGGACTTTATGGTGACGAAGGCACTGGTGAAGGAATACAAGGAGATGACGGAGCAATGTTTCTCTGGCATGACGGCTGACGAGCAGAAACGTGTGTGGGGACTTTTTGGGGATGAGGATACAACAGTGAATACGTTCGATCTGTTCCATGAGCATTACCCCACCGCCATTCGTTTCCATGGTGAGCATCGTATGAACGACGTGTCGTTTATGCACTCCGTGGTGCCTGTCATACGATGGATTGATGACCGTCAGGAGGGGCGTGAACGTCCGATGGTCTATATCGACGTGCGTGCCCTCTGCGACCAGCGGGGAATGCCTCGGAGCTCTGCACAGAAGACTGTGCGTCAGTTGCTGGAGCATTACCAGTTGTTTTTTGTCGCTGCAGCCCCTGCCGATGCCCAGTACTATGCCCAGACTGTGGAATGGCTCTATGAATATATCAACGTGCCGGCCTGGGGACATACCATCTTTACAAATCAGAAACAGTTGCTCTATGGAGACTTCCTGGTTGATGTGGATAAGACTGACGGCATGGCAACACTCATCCAGTTCGGTTCCGACACCTTCAAGACCTGGGACGACATCGCCCTTTATTTCTCCCGCCTGGGAGGTCAATAGTCTGTCCCCAAAGCAGCATGGAATGCTTCCTTAGTAGTTTCCTTATATGAATCGACATATTCTCATATTGATCGGCTTTTTGCTTTCATCTGTCTCGATGTTTGCAGAAAGTGATTTGCCCATCATCGAGATGAAGGCAGACAGGACGATGATTTATCCTCAGCGAATGGAACTGACTGGGGAAGAGTCGCTGATGGACGTCCTTCAGATGGTGCCAGAGCTGATGATTGCAGGTTATGAGGATGTCATCTCCAGCTATAACCTCCGCATCGACAACTGTCCGATGAATGGTGATACAAGGTTGATTCTGAGTCAGATGAAAGCCAAGGATATCGCCAAGATCCAGGTTTGTGACAATACGGGTGTTGCGAAGGGAACTATTGGAATGGGCAGAGTGCTGGATATCAACATGAAGATGCCTGAAAGCTTGAAAGGTTTCGTGGAAGGACAGGGAGGCTTTGGGAAGGAGGTAGCAGGTATTGGCTCCGTGAATACGTTATACGGCAGTCTGCATTTTGACCTCTATGCCAATGCTTCTTATCGTCATCAGGATGGGAATGAGGAGTATCTGACACTTCACATGACGAATCGGATTGATGACAGAAACAGACTGTTGACCTATTTCACCCAACAATATCTTGACCATCCTTCCAGTACGTCACGTAAGGTCATGGGTAGAGCAAGATACTTCCATACCTTCAATGACATAGGTACAGAACTGCTCATCGTGGGCGGTTATCAGTATGCCAGCGATCTGACCCTCTCCAACAAACTGCCATTGTATATCGTTGAGCTGAATACGCCTTTGCTGACCAAGCGATTGTCCATGATGTTGGGTGCCGAGGGAGATTTCCTGATGACCAGGCAGAAGGATACGGACCGAAGTTGGGATGTCTTTAATAATGATATATATCTGCAGTTCACCTATGCCTTGCCTCAGTGGAGGCTGACAGTTGGTAATCGTGTGATGTTCTATAACTATAAGATGAAGGATGCTGGAACCAGTCAAAAGTATTCAGACACCCGTGACAATGCGAATGCCTGCGTCATCTATGTGCCTGATAACCGCCATCAAGTCCAGTTGGGCTATTATCGCAAATACTATAATCCTTCCTACTTGGTTCTCTTTATGAATGCCAATACGCTTATAGATGAGGAGTGGGCGGGGACTAAGGGACTGCTGGAGGAATGGACGATCAACCAGATGAAGTTGGCTTATGCCTATAGTAAGCAGAAGTTGACTGTGCAGACGGAAGCCAGCTATTATGCCGTTGAAGATGGCGAGAACTTTACGGAACTGGGTGCATCGGCTTATTGGAAAGCGAATGGGTTGACTCTGGCAGGAGGATCAAATCTGTATACGGCTAAGAGTGGAACCTATGCTTCATTCCGATTTGCTCCGACTGCTTATCTTCCTCAAGCATGGCAGATAGGACTGCAGGTAGTCTATTACACCAAGAAATCACCCATTCGCGAGGAGACTGGCGTACCTGTGTATGGATGCTTATCCGTGAACAAGCAATTTGGCAAGAAATGGAATATAGGTGTTGACTGGCATGATATGTTTGATGCGTTCAGTAGTGATGCAAAAGTAAACAGACATGCTGCCAATATCAAGTTGCAGTATAGATTCTAACGATAACAAGGAAGTGCGTATGACAAGTATTGAATTGGATATGATACAGACTGCCGGCATTGGTGCCTTAGCCCTCCTCGTCGGTATGGTTTTAACGCGAAAGGTTGCTTTTCTCCAGAAGTTTTGTGTGCCCTCGCCAGTCAGCGGTGGTATCATCTTTTCATTGATAACCCTGATACTATATGGTTGGTTCCATGTTGAGGTGTCGTTCGATGGCACATTGAAGGATGTCTTTATGCTGGCATTCTTTACCAGCGTTGGCTTCCAAAGCGACCTGAAGGTATTGAAGCAAGGAGGCAAACTCTTGATCATCATGCTGACCCTGTTGGCTCTCATCATTGCTTTGCAGAACTTAATGCCTATGGGAATTACCCGCCTCATGGGTGTTGATCCTTTGATTGGTATGGCTGCTGGTAGTATCTCCATGACTGGCGGACATGGTACGGCAGGCGGATTCGCGAGTGTTCTCGAAGGAATGGGACTGCATGGCGCAGGAACCATCGGAATGGCGGCTGCTACCTTTGGTTTGATTGCAGGTTCTATGATAGGCGGCCCGTTGGCAGAGCGGATTATCCGCAAGAAACTGACGCATGAACAGATGCAAGCACCAGATGAAGAGATTGACCCCGCAATGGCTGGTATCGAGAGTGACGAGGCTTCACCCGCGGGTCGTACAAAACGTATCAGTACGAACGAGCAGGAGTTCCAGCAGTATGCAAAGGCTTCTTATTGCATTATCCTGGTCATGGGTGCTGGCACCATATTGAGTTGGTTGTTTGCAAAGACGGGCATCACGTTCCCCACCTATTTCGGAGCCTTGATCTTAGCCGCCATTGTTCGTAACACCATTGGATTCGTCAGATACAAAGATGACGGTAAATGGGAGAAAGCAGAGAAACTGCTTGATATGGAGCGGATTATCAGTGTGGGTAACATCTGCCTGTCTCTGTTCCTCGGAATGGCCATGATATCCCTGAAACTTTGGGAACTTCAAAACCTGGCCCTTCCGTTGGTCGTCATCTTGGTCTCTCAGGTACTGATGATGGCACTATTTGCCTACATGGTGGCATTCCCCCTGTTAGGTCGCGATTATGATGCTGCAGTCCTGTGTGCAGGCATCTGTGGTTTCGGCCTTGGTGCAACCCCCAATGCGATGGCCAACATGAGTGCTGTATGCTATAAATACCGCTATACAGTCAAGCCTTTCCTGATCGTTCCCATCATCGGAGCCATGTTCGCCGATCTGATCAATACAGGAATCATCACCCTCTTCCTGAATATTCTGTAGGCTTAAAAAAATCGTGCAGACCATTATCGGCCTGCACGATTATTCTAAGAATTTGATGTCATCAATCCCACCAGAAATTGTCCACAAACATACCTCGTACGTAGTTTGTGAATCTCTTATTCTCGTCAGCAATGTTTCTTCTCTCACGAACAGGCTTGAACGTATCGTTAACCAAGATCTTACATGCTGCTACACCTTGAGTAGCATTGAGTGGCATCCAGACATTTTCCTTCTTGACCTCAATAATGATATTCTTGATCTGTTCAGGCGTGGTGTATTCGCCATTGACGGTGAATTCCTTTTCTGGTACGGTAGGACCAGCACCCGTGTTATACATCTGATATTCGCCCTTTGCGTTGGGAGCCATCTCTCCAAATACACTGTGGACCTCTACGCCCTCAGACTCATTAGCACCTCTGACTCTCAGCGGAAGTACACCACCAGCACAGATAAGCTTCAGTGTTGTCTTGCCACCTTCTGCCTTCACAACATCGAAGACGACATCGTTAAAGTCGAAGTCTCCGGACTCTGAAGCCGACAAGTCTTCAGCAATCACGCGATAGAGCGGATCGCCACCAATGAAACCTGGGCTGCAGGGCGTCTGAGGAATGTTGATACTGGGCTTGCCAGACTTGAAGCCTGCTGCATAAATATTGTTAGCGATGCTGAAACCGCCTTGTTCATATATAAACGGTTTGGGTTCGACAGAGCCACTACCATCACTATCATGTCCCTGTGCAAAGTGTGTCTCTGCAGAAACGTATAAGTGTCCGCTATATGTCACAGCACCATGAGTTCCTTCATGTTCTGAATTTCTAACAATATTCTTGGCCTGGAACACGGCATATTCGCCTTCGGAGGGACCAAAGAATCCCTGTCCAGGGTTACCGCCCTCAAGAGTAGCTGTTTCAATTACTTTAAAAACTGCATTCTGACCCATCACGATTCTATAGGGACCTGATGTGGCTATAGGATCAGAACTTGTATCCCTGCCTCCATAGAAATACTTGGTCAATACACCTCCTCCAGTATCAATCTTAAACGAACCTACAGATGATGAGATGTTTATATCAAAATTATTTGTCACCTCAAGGAAACAGTTATTAATCACGTTCTCGCTTCCGCCTACATAAGCATAATTGTAAGTTGTCCAATGCCCATTGTTGACCCAGCCTAAAGCATTAGTATTGATTGTAGTCGTACCACTAACGTTCCACTCAGCATTGTTCTGCACAGCGCCAGCATTCACTGTAGCAGATGCACACTCAATGGTGCCATCATTGACGATTCTGTTATATGTGCTTTGAACAATCAAACTTTCTTCCACATCGAGTATACCAACATTATAGAGGATACTAGTTGAGTTTATTTCATAAGATTTAGCTTTGATGGTTCCGTGATTGTACACTGGGTAAGTTTGCACCTTGAGGAGTCCTGTAGACTCAAGTGTTGCACCTCCTGCAATATAAAAGGAAATATTTAAACCATCGGCAGCATACGAACCTAATTTTAGGGACGACCCTTCAGTCAGATAAATTTTTGCACCAGAGTTTAGCGAAAATGTTTTATTGGACATATCAACATTACCCTTTACATAAATAACGCATTGGCTTGACCACGAATCAACTTGTGTGGTATTCTCATCAATATAATATGGACCTACTCCACCTTGGTAATTAGGCATTGGTTGAGCCGTTGTGGGTATGTCAGCTTCTTTTAAGAAATTGCTGGCAGCACAATCTGTTGGGAAAGGAGGATCAAGAGTAGGCTGTATGTTTCCTCTGTACTGAGCATAAGTGCCCACAGAACGGGTAAAAGCACGCGTATTGGCTTTCTTGCTGCTGAAACCCCAGTCTACATCAGGGCCAACCTTGCCAAACGTATTCTCAAAAGCAATAACATACTTTTCGTTTATGCTCTTTTCCACATTCTCCTCACTGTAATAATAATCATCATGGCTGCATGATGAAAGTACCACTGCACCCAACATGGCGGTTGCAATCACTTTAATACCGGATAGTCTTTTCTTGTTCATAATAGTAATTATAGTTTAATAAGTAAGTCTCAATATATCGCTTATGGCGATTTGTTGTTTGCAAAGATACGAAAAATAATAATATGTTAGGAGAAATTGAAGTTAATAAAGGTTAATTACAGAAGATAATTATACGTTTTATTAAAATCCGTCGATATTTCACTTATGATATATACTTAAAAGCCTACTTGTTTGAAACAAAAAAATCCGTGTAATCTTTCGACCACACGGATTCTAATATGAATGTTAATGACTTTTTACTTCACCTCCTCAAAAACAGCTTTCACTGATTATCAGTAACATACAGAGGCGTGTCGCAAATATGCGCGGAATTTCCAATAATAGATGGTACGTGGCGATAAGTATCCATAAGAACCGAAAAACTCTGCATAGTCGTTAGCAAAGTTTAACTCGCTGGTTGTAACCTAACGTCGTGCATCTCGTCCCAACGTTGTGATTTGGTGCAATGTTAAAAATGGGAAGTTTATTGTTAATGCTGATTTGTTTATGGCTTTTTTATTGTAATTTTGCACTCCGTAAAAAGATTGTTATGGTATCGTTATCGTTTTCTTTCTCATACACGAGTATGATAGGAATAATTGTGATTCTGTCCTTTGTCATCTATTGGATGCTGGGCAAGTTCAAGTCACCTATGCGGAAATGGGTCTGCTTTGGTCTCTCAGGCGTTTCCATCGTCTACCTTTTATATATAATGATGTGGCATGATGGTCTGGGAAACGGGCAAAGGCTCGATTGGTATCTGGTGGGTTGTGTCGGTATAGCTGCATCACTGGGGTTGGCAGGAATTGGCTTTATGGATTTGGCCAAACCGATAAGTGTGCAGCTGGCAGGACAATCCAATACAAAGAGTTTTCCATCGTCCATACAGCCAGCAGAAGTCCCATTAGCGGCAAACGATGGACAGGTGGTTGACAGTCAAAATCAAGTAGATGAGACTCAACCAAAGGATACACAGCAACAAGAGGATCCGCATGAGCCTGAACAACCATGCGAGGAGGATGAGGAAGCTAAGCATTGGGAAGAACTGAACAAGAAGGTTCTGCCCTGGTTCTTGGATCAGCTGACACAATACGGCAAAGAAGAACAGGATGCCATTAAAGCTCGGGCCATTGAGTTCATCAACGATGGAACTTTGTCTGCCCCTGATGTCGAAATAGCGAAGGATACCCTCTATAGCCAGCATCGTATCATGGAAATCTGCAGTTGTTTCATTTTGCTGGGTAAGGAGAGAGTTGACTGTGCCAAATTCGCAAAGACGGTATTCTCTTCCACTTTCTCAAACACTGAGATTTCCACACTGGAAAAGAAGATGATGGGAAAAGACAAGATGCAGCTGCTCATTGACGCTTATTGGGAGCTGAAAATGGCTGAAAAGACAGGAAATGAGCCAAAAAGTTATGCTGAAAGTCATTTTTATGGATAAAACCATTGTCATTTCGAAAAATCTTCGTACCTTTGCACCACCAGAACCCGCCAAGCCTCTCAACGATGCTCAAATGTGCGGGTCGTTTTATTTTTATACGATGAGCAATAGAGGTCCATTTCAGAAACCATACACCAATGCCCATGACCTTGTGAGACTGTTGCAATCAAGAGGTCTTGCCATAGCTGACGCTGCTAAGGCTAAGAGGTATTTAGAGTTTATAGGTTACTATCGCCTTTCAGCCTATATGTATCCATTACTCAAAATGCCAAAAGAGCAACACCAGTATAAGCCAAACACTTCTTTTGACCAGGTGATGATGCTCTATCGGTTCGACAAGAAGCTGCGATTACTGATATTCAATGAGATTGAGAAAATCGAGGTGGCCGTCCGCAGTGCCATTGTGAATATTGGAAGCGAAATGACTAACAATCCTTTTTGGATGACAGACAGTAACAGCTTCGTAGATGCGACAAAGTATCGTCACACTATGGATTTGATTGATGCAGAACTGCGCCGTTCACGGGAAGATTTTATAGTCCACTTTAAGCAAACCTACTCCGACCCATATCCACCCGCATGGATTTTAGCAGAGTTTTTGCCGTTTGGAGTTATCACTAACATCTACAGCAATATCAAAATAGCCAAAATCAAGAAGCGTATAGCCCAGAAGTTTGGATTGCAGATTGCTCCCTTCGAGTCATGGCTAACCATTGTTGCTTTGACACGCAATTACTGTTGTCACCATGCGAGAGTATGGAATAAGCAGAATACAATTAGGCCAATGATTCCAAACCGACTGACTGGCAAGTGGATTCTGTTGCCAACGGATACACTTCGAGTTTACTTTGACTTGTGTATCATCAAGTACTTCTTGGATGTCATATCGCCCAACAATGATATGAAGGGGAAGATTGATGCCCTGCTTGCAGAATACCCTGCTATCGATATTGCAGCGATGGGGTTCCCGCAAGGTTGGGAGAATGAGCCGCTGTGGAAATAGCCAATGTATTCCTACTTATAATTCCAGACCATATACGCTGAAAATGTTCAAGAAGACACTATATATCTTAGTTGCAGCCTGTCTGTTTGTTGCCTGCTCAACGCCAAGTGAGAAAGCGAAGATGCAGAAACTGCTTGAACAGACCTTAGCCACAAACAGAAGCGGGGAACTGTTCACAACCGACTCATTGACGCAACGGCTGGTGGACTATTTCGACCGTTTTGGCACCAGCAATGAGCAAATGCAGGCCAGGTATCTGCTGGGACGCTCACTCTTCGACATGGGTGAGGCTCCCAAGTCGCTGCAGGCCTACTATGATGCCATTGAGGCGGCAGATACCACGAGAACCGATTGTGACTTCTATACGCTGCAAGTCGTCTATGGTCAGATGGCCCGTATCTTTCATGAACAGAATCTGCCCAATGATGAACTTTGGGCTGTGCAGCACTATATCAACTATGCCAGGAAAGTAGGCGATGAGCTGTATTATGTGGAGGCCAGATCACAACTCGTGAGACCCTATTGGACGATGGGCGATATAGAAGGTCTGCTGCAGGTTGTTGAAGAAAGCCGCCGTGATTATCTGCGACTTGGCGACAAGGAAAATGCTGCTGATGAGCTTGGCGTCGCCTTTTCCGTATATACCGTGCAGGGCAAGCTCGACAAGGCACGCGAGGCGCTCGGTATTTTCGAGAAGGAATCGGGACTTGTCGACAAGAATGGCTATATTGTCAAGGGGCGCGAACATTATTATGTAATGAAAGCCTTCTATCTGTTGGCTGTGGGAAAGGTTGATTCGGCCGAGCTTTATTTGCGCAGGGCTCAAACATACGGCTATCAGTCGGATGTCAGCAAAGGTCTGCTACAGGTTTATCGCAAGAGAAACAACGTGGATTCTGTCTATCATTATTCGTTGCTCTTCGAAGCGGCACAGGACTCGCTCCACAAACAGATGAGCGCAGAAGCCATCAGCCAGATGTCGTCACTCTACAACTACACCCGAAGTGAGCGGTTGGCTCAGCAGGAGGCAGAAAAGGCGAGAAAAGCCCATCAGTGGATATTTATTATCAGTGTGGCGGCAATAGCAGGTCTCGTCTTCGGCATCAACACCTATCGCCGATTCCAAAGACGGAGGCGTGAGGAAATACGTAAGTTCAGCGAAGCTTTAAGTTCTGCCCGACGTGAACACCTGCAAGTACAAGCAGAGTTAAAGCAACTGAAAGAAAAAGATTACGAGAAGTTGATAGCCGACAAAGAGCAACGTGAGACAGAACTGCTGCACACCATCGGAGAACTTCAGGCTGCTGTCGGAAGACAAAGCGCAGAAGGTGGGCTTTCTACTTTTGAGTCAAGCGACATCGTGAGGATATTCAAAGGCAAGGCCAGCAACCCTGTGGAGCATCCTGCCCCAACCAGTGCCGAATGGCGATTGCTCGACATGCAGGTGAGCAAGGACGTTCCTCAGTTCTACGAGGCGCTGACTAAAGACAATGCGCTTTCGCCTCTGGAACTCCATACCTGCTGCCTACTCATCCTAGGCTTCGCGGAGGGCGACATTGCCAATCTGACCGAATCTGCACCTCAGGCCATCACCACAGCCAAGACCCGTGCCAATCAGAAACTTTTCAGTGCAAAAGGCAGTCGTTCGCTCAAATCCAACCTGATTCGGCTTCTAAATCATACTTGATTTACTTTGATTTAAAATTCGCAATAATCCGTTAATTATCAAACGTATAGATATTTCCTTTTTCTTTTTTTTGCCTGAAAAACTCGAGAGACTCTTAAAGACATTCGCTTATTTCTATTACCTTTGCACAAACATTCAAAACAATAGGAATAATGGAAACAATGAAGTTTTGGAGAGTCGTATTTACGATACTTGTCGTTTCCTCCTTCGTCTCATGCGACAAGGAAGATGCTGACTGTAACAGCATGGTATGGAAAGCGGAAATGCCTGTACACACAGAGGATGGCAGATATGTTGTCTCAGGCAAGGGCGAAACACTAACTTTCGTCTGCGAGAACTATTCGAACATCTGGTTTGAGAAAGCTGTGGAGAGGGAAAAAGAAATTACGCCATCTTATACACACAGCAACTATGATAATCCAGAATACCCCACGCTTTGGGGAGAGCATTTTTGTGCAACCATTATCGACAACAAACTCTCCGTCATCTTTTTCAAGCACGATGGATTTCCCGCAATAGCAACAGACATCACAGTATCGGCTGGTGATGTGGTCTATACTTTCAAGTTCTTGCAACTGACACATTGATTGCCTGTTGGTTCCGATTAAGAACATTTAACGCCCAGCGATGCAGGATTTCTCACTTCACATCGTTTATAATAGTAGAAACATTAATAAGAAATAATAGTAATGAGAACAATGAAAATCTGGAGACTCGCTTTTGCGATGCTTGCTGTTATCTTCCTCACCTCTTGCAGCAGCGACGATGATGACAAAGACATTACCAAGGAAATTATCATGAATGTTTCCGCTGAACCAGGCGTTATGTATGACCTCTTCGACAGCTTGGGAGAGCATCCCATCGAGTGTATGCAAGTGATGACGGAAGACGAGCCGGGACAATGGCAGAACCTGTACTTTAGCGAAGTCAAAGGCTTCACTTACGAAAGAGGTCATGAATACGTGCTGCGCGTGAAGCGGACTATTCTGGCCAATCCTCCCCAGGATGCCAGCAACCGCACATACGAACTGGTGCGCATCCTTGCCGACAAGAAAGTGGAAGAGGTGGCAGAGCCTGTGGAGAAAAAAGTAAAGAGCGAGGCCGACATAGAGTATGAGCAGCTGTGCCCGGTAGAGAAGTATGCCATAGCCAAAGGAGGTGAATATCTGGTGGATGCCGACAGCAAGATGACATACGCTGACGGCACGCCAACGCCCGAATTCGACAAGCATGCGCAAATCTACCTGGAGAACATTCTCGACAAGAGCCATCCGCTATGGCAGGCAGGTGCCCGCTATCAAGCAACCTACGCCTACGTCCTTTCACCACTTACCGATGAGATACGCCTTGTGCCGGGCAATCGTTCTGCCTTTCTCTTCAAGAACATCCTTACCGAGAGCGAGATGGTGTACGTTCAGCAATCAATGAAACAGGGCGAAACGCTGCACTACAACCTCATCCTCGCCAATGTCTATAAGCGCGGAATACAAAAAGTGGAGTTTACAATTAAGAAGAAATGAGAACAATGAAAATCTGGAGAAACATCCTCGTGATGTGCGCTGCCATGCTCTCCCTTGCCTCTTGCAGCAGCGAAAGCAAAGATGGGGATTGGGACCCGATGGTCTGGAAGGCTGAAGTGCCAGTACAGACTTCAGATAAGGTCTATAATATTTCGGAAGATGGTGAGACTATTACTTTTTCATGCCTCAACTATTCAAAACCATGGTTCGCCGAAGCCGAGGTTGATGGAGAGCCAATCCTTCCGCCCTATATGGACGAAATAGATTACGGGCTTATTTACGGTGAAAATTTCCGTGCAGAGATACACGGCAATAAACTATCCATTGAATTTAAGCCCAATAAAAAAGCGCAGGCAACGAATACATCTATTACCGTGACAGCAGGTGACATTTTCTATACGTTCCGTTTCAAGCAGTTTGCAAGCACAGTGTGGCAGTATACCTGCCAAGTCAAGTACTCCCTCTACAGCGTGAGCGACGACCTTCTCCGGTTCTACGACATCACCGCAGAATACTTCGGCATAGACGGACAACAGCACACCGAGGTTATTACTGACAAAAGTTGGAGCTACATCCCCGAACCAGTCGGTTTCGCCGATATACCCGAAGATTTCAAGTGCAAGATAGTAGCTGTTCGCAAGTCTGACCTCCCCGAATTGACAGCTGACTATTACGAAATCGCCTATGGGGTTGACGTACATGTCAACTTTCTCACTGCTGATGGCAAGTTGGTTTCCAACATAAAGCACACTATGCCAGACTCCTTCACCTTTGAAACATACAAGACTGGGATGCAGAAATTTCTGGAATCCACATCTAAGATAGAAATCACCGATTACTCACAGAAGTTTGATAAGGCAGACTTGATTGAAAGGCTGAAATAATGAGTTTACCATTAAACATTTCACGATAAAATGAGACACATGAAACTAATTGCGTTTATACTTGCATTTCTCCCCCTTGCCGCATCGGCACAGGAGGAACGTATTGACACGGTTATCCCTAAATTCCTCTCCAACGGCTATTTCTTCCGCGAAATGCCTCAATTGCCTGATGGCGAGAAGTCCATTCTTCGGCTGAAAGACAAGGAGGGGAACAGCGTTGTTGTCATCAATGTCAATGCCACGCTGCCCAAATCGCTTATCCGAAAGGCCATACCACGCGAACAGGTTCACAACGCCGACCAGTTCCTGAACGGTATCAACATGATGGCCACCATGCGCGAGCTGACACAAGCAGGCGTAAAGTCCGATGGCACATGGTATTCGCCGAAGGAAGGAGAGTCATTCCCTCCTTTTGTCGAGAAAGACATGGAAGGACGTATATGGACTAATGACAGCGTGAAGGGACATGTTATGGTTCTCAACCTGTGGTACTCCGGCTGCGGCCCATGCCGTGCCGAGATGCCCATCCTGTCAGAATGGAAGGAGCAACTGCCAGGCGTGATGTTCTTCTCTGCTACATACCACGATGCCGAGACCGCCCGTAAGATTACAGACAAGCACCATTTCACGTGGACGCATCTTGTCGAGGCCAAGGACATGATGGCCTGGATTGGCAATGAAGGATTCCCCCTGACCATCGTGGTTGACAAGAAGGGCATCGTGCGTCATGCCGTTCACGGCACCAACGACATGAAGCGTGAAGAACTATTGAAAATCATCAAAGAGGCTGATGCTGAATAGATATTCAGGTATCACAAGAAACAACAAACATAGCAACCAACAAATAGGTTGCTATGTTTGGTTTATGTTTATATACCTAATCCTCGTTTCTTTGTTCCATCCCAATTAGTCAACTCGTCGGCATTACCATTACTGCCACCTACAGACAAACCTTGAGTTGGGACTATCATCTCTGATGCCAGCTGGCCAATGCGGGTAACAGCGATGTCCCACTGGAATCTGCCGATATTACCAACAGTTTCTCTGGCCATATCCGCGATGTCATTAGCGGCTTTCTGACGGTTCTGCTCATTGGATGGGTTCAAGCCCTCAATACTGCACTTGGCTATGATGCCTCTGCCAATGACCTGCTCGTCGCTATCAGAAAAAAGACACTTGGAACTATGTGCCCATGCAACGAGGGCTTTGGCTGCTTCCTCGACAAAAGAGAAGTTACGGCTCCAGTTCTCAAAAGCTTCTACTGCACCTATTGAGCGGATGAACTTCTCCATCTTCGCCACTCTGCTCTCAGCCTGCTTTGCCCGTGCCGCCTCGCGGTCAGCCCGTGCTGTCTGTTCCTGGGCTTTCTTCTCTGCCGCAGCGGTTTTGGCCTTTTCTTTTGCAATGGCTTTTTCGTCCAGTTCAGAGATACGCTGTTTCAGACGGTCATTCTCCTTGGATGTCTGTGCCGCCTTTGCTGTTTTCTGTTTGGCATCAAGATACAACTGTTTACCAAGATTCTTGATTAGCTTGCTGTGGAGGCTGGAGACGCTAAGCAACTGATTGGTCAGCTTTGTAGCGATTGCCCTTGTCCTGATGTTGCGCTCTTTCTTCCACTCTTCACGGTTGAACAAGGGAACAGGAGTATTAATCTCCTCGTTGATCTTTACCAATGCCTGTTCAACAAGGTCTTTGACAGTCAAGGTCTCTTCGGAGTCTTTCATTGTGAAGGTCATATCGGCAAACGGAACAGCCTCCAGACTCTCTTCCGGTACGCATGTGGCAGAGAGAAGTTCGTCTATGGCCTTCTGAAGCTTTGACAGTTCCTGCTTCTTCTCACCGATAGCCTTGTCTATCTGTGCAGCCTCACCCTTCTTTCGCTCTGTATATTCTGCTATCTCCTTGGCGCGTTTTGCCTCTTCCTCTGCCTTGAAAGCATGTGCATCGCGCCATTTCTTGTCACTCTTTTTGCCACGCTCCATTTTGAAGGTGTTAGCCAGCATATCCTGCAGTTCGGAAAGGTCACGACGATTGAGGCTGATACACTGCCCCGTTTCGTGGTCTGTCCAGTCGAAGATGTAGTGGGCATGATAGTTCCACAGGAACTTGGTGGAGCCTTCTGGAGTATCAAGATATTTGCCGTCCTGATGATCCTTGTCAGTGACCAGGTGCTCATGACCTTCGTCGAGGTGGGCATAGATGGCCCTTGTCTTGATGCCCCAACGCTGCTCAATACGGGAAGCCAGCTGCTGCATCTGCTCCATCGTTGTATCCTCGGTGATGACTGCCACGCCCTCACGGATAGGCTCTGCGTTCTTGGGCATCTTCTTCGGCTTGGATTTGTCTATGCTCCAGGTCTTGTTGCCGTTATCATCTTCAACGGCCTTACGGCAGAAATGGGTCGCAGAGTAGCGTTCCTTTGCCTTGCGGATTTCGTCAGCAACGGATACAAAGTCCTCTGCCTCCCAACTCTTGTTAAGGTGTGAAAACTCGGGATGAACATGTTTCATCTCCTTTTCGCGCCGGTTGTGCTTCTCGGCACCATACTTGGCGGCGCATATATGAATAGAAGTCTTTTTTATAGTCATAATATTGATATTTTCTGTGATGATATTGTATATCATTATTCAGGAGATTAGCGGATGCTGTTCTTCTGCCTGAGAAGGTCTAGGGAGATGGTTTCTCCTTGGTCGGGTTCTTAGGGCAGAAAGCCCTGAGCGGAGTCCAGAGAGGTCACTCTGGCACACAGGGGTTGGCATAACCCCTAGTGTGCTACCTGATTTCCGTTGGATTCAGTCGGACTGCGCACAGTGGGCTGTGCAGGAAGGCTGTTCCATCGGAGGTCAGGTAGAGGCCCCACGTAGTGCGCTTCCTCCTCATCACATACCTCCAGGGCAAGCCCTTCCACAAGATGTCCGACCGCGGGATTCCGCCGCATCATGTCCGTCAATATCTCATTGGGAGAAGTCTTCATCAGGTAGAAGTCAGCAATATCAAGCCCTGCCTTGCGCTGCTCGTCGGTGGCAATTCCCTCGATGGCATCAGAGATGATGACCTGCTTGCAGATAGGGTACAGCATCTGTGCTTTCTTCTGCCAATGCTCCATCATCCCGAGGTCAGGGACCAGCACCACAGTCCTTCCCCGTAACACCTGCATGGCCCTTTCGTTGAAGCAACCATCCTTGCTGCCAGTAGCCAACCAGAGCATGTCGGGGATGAAGTGCGACATAATGAGAGCAGTCTTCTCACTCTCCACGATACCGACAGCAGCAGTGGGCTTTGAGGGAAGGAGGTGTTCACCAAACAGGCATTGCACCAGATGGAAGTCCTGCAGTTTCATCTCCGAGTGTGCCCATGTGACCTGACATATCGGTTCCTTGATGCGGTGACCAGTCTCACGGTTATACCCCATCAGCTTTCCTGCGTGTATATTCCCGCCCGCATCTATCTGCCAGAACACAGTGCATCCGCCCCACTTTCTACCCGTACCGACGATATAGAGCCGGAAGATACGGTTGGTCTCATCCTTGCCGATTACCTTGCAGAGATAAGCATACAGCGGATTGAGGTCGTAATGGGCAATACTCTTCTGTGCGACTTCCAGAGGAATGAATGACGGCTCAACAGGTTTCGGTTTTTCTTTCCCTACTGTTGGACTATACACCTTATTATATATAGACGCAATACTATCGTCCCAATCCTTCGGTTTCATATCAGGGTTGTCGTGGAAAAAGTCTTTGGGCGTATAGTGATAGTCGCAACTGTTCTCATGGTCGCATCGGCCCACCTCGGCAGGAAACTTGATGACACCCTGTTCGTCCACATAACGCACAAAGCAACGAGGCTTCTTACAGGCTGGGCAGGTGAGTTTGCTACCCGTATGATACTTTTCAAGGTGAAAGCGGTAATCACTCATTTCTGCCTCCTTCCTCTTCTTCGTCTGCCTTATCTTCTGCACTATTTGCACTCTGCACTTCTGCACATTGCACTTTCCCTTCACATGAGGAGTCTGACTTGTCAGATTCCGAAAGTGCAGAAGTGCATTGTGCAGAAGTGCAATCCTTCACTATCTTCTCGTAGATACCCTGCTTTACCCGCCTGAGGGTTGGGGTGTTGGAATCGGTAAGTCTTTTGAGGGAGCTGAATACAGTTCGGCGAGAGACACCGAATCTGGTACCTGTAGCCTCAGCCTCTGCTGATGTGAAGGTGTTGCCCACCAAGGCCAGCCATCCGTCCTGGTTCTTTGTTGTTTCTTCAATGCCTGACAAGGCCTTTACCCGTTTGTAGGAATCCTCAAAGTATTCAATCAAGCGGATGGCACCCTTTACCGATACAATGTCGATGCAGTCCAACTGGCAGTCACCAGCCGACCAGCGCATCACCTGAAGGATAAGGGACAGTCGTGCGGCATTGCCGTTGAGTTTCATCTTGCGACTCTCCACCTCGTTGTCATCCTCGATGCTGTTCACCTCATCGATGATGCCGTTGTTCCAGTTGTAGAAGTAGGTCATAGCCTCGTCAGAGAAGTCCAGTTCCTTCGGCTGGGCAGACAAACCATCATCACAGAGAGGGCAAACCATGTTCTGTACCTTATTGATATAGTATGTCCACTTCCAGAGGGTGTCGGGACGCTTCTCCTTGTCGATTCCTATCTGCCACTTGGGTATCTTCTTGTTCTTGGGGAATACGAACAGGAATCGGTCTGTCAGTCCATTGGACACATACTCTTTCTTAAAAATCTCATCTAAAATATTGGTCTGAATGCCGCCAATGAGGTTGATACAAGGGTGAGAGACGCAGATGGGGAACACCTCGGACTTACGGACAGCCTTCAACGGCTGGCCACTGTAGGCAGAGAGCAGATCTTCTATCAGGTTGCTCTTGGCACTATACCGCTTCACGGAGTTGAAAAGAGCCACCACCTCGTCAACAAGCAACACTATGCCGCGTGGATTGTCGTAATGGGTACTGAGCATAGCCTCCTGCGTGAAATCAGATATGACTGTCTGCACCAGTCGGGGCTTCTCCATTGGCTCCTTCATCTCACCATCTTTCTTCATCGTCTGCTGCTGTGCATAGGCATCATATTCCTTGTGGGCCTTGTCGAGCATCTGCTGGTCGAAGTCGCGGATGGGCTTATAGAGAAAGCCGATAGGCGGTGTCTTGCCGAGTCCGGGCCTGCCAACAAGTACCATATAGATAGCGCAGGCCGTTTCCCACTTACCCTTAATTTTCACATGATAGGTGTTGCCGATGGCTGTTGCATAGGCTGAGAGCATGACAGATGCGGTATACTCCAGGTTGAAGTTTTCGTAGGTCACCAGCTCATGCACTATCTTCTGCATCGGTTCAGGGAAGATGTCCAGAGGGAAGCCCGTATCGGCTACTCCTTGCACCTCGGCATGGATTTTGTTGGAGAGGAAATCAGGGCTAATCATCATGCTACACCTCCTTTCTTTCTCTTCTGGTTGATAAACTCTGCGGCTTCTCGTTGCAGTTCATCGGCACTCTTTCTGTGTCCCTGATGCATCCATTCGTCAATCTCAGACTTCTTGAAGGTCAACTTCTTTGAACCTTTATAATAAGGTATCAACTTTTCGTTGACCCAACCATAAATGGTCTGCTTGGCTGGATGTGAAGGAAGATACAGACGCAAGTCGTCAATGTTCATCCACTCCGGCTGTTCCTGAACATCTTTTTTAATGCTCAGTTCGTTCACCATCTCTTCTAAACTCTCTACCTTTGTTATAAGGTAGTTCAATGCCTGGGGCATCTGTTCTAAATTGGTTATACTCTGCATAAATCTTTTATTTTAAAATTTTCTGCAAAAGTAAGCTTTATTTGAATGGTGCATTTTTAGCCCTCTTTTCCACCATTCTTCCACCATAAGGCCACCAGAAAGTTTAACAGACATTAGCAGTCTGGTTCATACAAAACAGTATAAATCCATAACCAATCAGATAAGAAAACCCTATGAAAGGCTGATTTGGGCAAAATAAGGATAAGAAAAGGGGTAAAAAGAGTGGTGGGAGCGTGGTGCTAACTTGCACAACGCTCCCACCAAACGGAGTGTAAGCATCTGATAACTAAAGAGGTGCTAAGAAATTACGCCTTATTTGTCAAGACTTTTGATTTTGATGGCATTAGCAGCCTCCAACTTCTTTTCATCGACCACTTTTGCATATATCTGGGTGGTCTTGACATTGGTATGTCCGAGCATCTTGCTCACGGTATATAAATCAATGCCGTTGGAAATTTGCAAGCAAGCGTAGGTATGCCTGAAGCAATGGAATGTTATGTGCTTAGTGATACCTGCTGCTTCTATCCATTTTTTCAGAGGCCGGTTAATCCATGATGGCGGTGTCAATCCTTCAAACACAAGGTTGTTTGGCAGTCTTCTTTCTCCGCACAACTCATAAGCCTGTTCGGGGATAGGCATATATTCTACTCCCGATGTCTTCTTCTGGGTAAAATGAATCCTCCACGAACCATCTACATAAACCAGTTCACTCCATTTCAGACGCATAATATCAGAGTGACGCATGCCTGTCAAGATAGAGAAGATTGATGCTCTTTTCAATACATCATCCTCACACGGAGTTTCTACAAGTTTGTTGACTTCTTCCATTGTCAGAGATTCGCGACGGCTCTCCTTTGTTGGTATGTTCTTAACCTTCTCACTAATGTCTATAGTAAGGAACTCGTCAACGAAAGCCTGTTTAAGTCCTGCCTTCACGATGGAGAAATAGGTAGATGCTGTATTCTGTGAAACGGGACCACTCTTGCTGCCACCCTGTGGAGCTGTCAGCATAAACATCTTTAGCTCCTCCAATAGTTTCAGTGTAATGGTGTTGAACGGCATCGGTTTTCCCTTGGTGAACAGGCTAAGCAGTACGGCAACACGTTCCCAGTTGATTATAATAGATTTTGATGCATTGGGGTGTCGGGTATATGTAATCTTCTTGAAATACTCAATGAAGTCTTGTTCCGAACGCTCGTTTTGCGCTGCTATCTCGCTTTCCTTATCTGTATAGAGGGATTCGTTATCGTATTCATGCTGCCTCAGTTTTCTAACATTGTCTGCATAGATACACGATTCCTGGTCAACTGCAGAACGGCATTGGATAATGCCATTGATGTCACGCTTAGGCTTGAAACCTGAAGAACGGGTAGAGGATGACTTATCCCATATCGGGGTGGTGACAGACCTGTTGACAGATTCCACAATGCGCTCAACTTTGCCACCTGCCTTGACAACAGGATATGCTTCTACTATCAAGTACCACTCATCTTTGTATTGTGACTTACGCAGTTTGACAGTTACTTTCGTATGTGCTAATGGTTTCTTCATAAGCTCTTATAAAGTTTATCTATTTCCTTCTTGGGTACATAGACATAGTTACCTATCTGACGGGTAGGGATGGAATACTTCCTTACATGTGCCCAGACAGAACTATCGTTGATATTGTATTTCTTACAGATTTCGCCAATGGTATAGCAATTCTCTGGTTCCATATTATATAAGGTAACGAGTTCTTTGTCCTTCTTTGGCTTTTCAAATCGTTTAGGAAACATCTTCTCAATATCAACCCTATTTATTCTCGTCAGTCTCTCTCCGAGATTTATGCTTTTGATTTGTCCAATTCTGATAAGTCGGTATAGAGTACCACGACTTACTCCGTAGAGAGCTACAGCTTCAGGTACCGAAATGTAGTCTCTGCTATATGGAACCTTGTCTGCAACCTCTTTCAATCTTTGCTGTTTCTTCTCTTCATCTTTCTTTCGCTTCCAAAGAGTCTTAATACATTTGTCCGAACAGCACTTGGAGTCGAGTGTCTTCGCAATGAAGATACTTCCACAGACGACGCACTTCCTTTTAATTTCAAATTTTAATGCAGGCATATCTTTTCTACTATTAAGTTTGACCTTGTAGCGACAAGTATTTTTAAGTTTAATCTTTTCGACTTTTAAGTTGTGTCGCAAATATGATGCAAAATTACAGTAAAAATCCGAAATCAGCAAGCATTAAAACATAATTTAACAAACGAAAAAAGTGGCGTAACCGCTTGGATTACACCACTTTCTTATGATTTTCTTATTGTTTCTTATCTTTTACTACTTTACCTCCTCGAAGTCGGCGTCCTGGATGTCCTCGGGCTTGGGGCCTTGCTGCTGGCCGCCGGCCTGCTGACCACCTGTGAACTGGTCACCGCCAGGCTGACCCTGGGCACCCTGATACATCTGCTGTGAAGCGGTCTGCCAAGCAGAGTTGAGGGCTGCGATGGCGCTGTCGATGGCATTCACGTCGCCAGCCTTGTGGGCATCCTTCAGCTGTTGGAGGGCCTCCTCGATGGCGGGCTTGTGCTGAGCGGGGATCTTGTCGCCGAGCTCCTGGAGCTGGTTCTCGGTCTGGAAGATCATCGAGTCAGCCTGGTTCAGCTTGTCGATACGCTCACGCTCACGCTTGTCGTTCTCGGCATTCTGCTCAGCCTCGGCCTTCATGCGGTTGATCTCGTCCTGAGAGAGACCAGACGAAGCCTCGATGCGGATGGCCTGCTCCTTACCAGTGGCCTTATCCTTGGCGCTGACCTTCAGGATACCGTTGGCGTCGATGTCGAAGGTCACCTCGATCTGAGGAATACCACGACGGGCGGGAGCGATACCTGTCAGGTTGAACTGGCCGATACTCTTGTTCTGGCTTGCCATCGGACGCTCACCCTGCAGCACGTGGATGGTCACCTCTGTCTGATTGTCGGCAGCGGTAGAGAAGGTCTCACTCTTCTTACAGGGGATGGTCGAGTTGGCCTCGATGAGCTTGGTCATCACACCACCCAGCGTCTCGATACCCAGCGTCAGCGGAGTCACGTCGAGCAGCACGATGTCGCCTACGCCACCTTCCTTGTTCAAAATGGCACCCTGGATGGCTGCTCCTACGGCCACCACCTCGTCGGGGTTCACACCCTTTGAAGGCTCCTTGCCGAAGTAGTTCTTCACCAGTGTCTGCACAGCGGGGATACGGCTTGAACCACCCACGAGGATCACCTCGTCGATATCGGCTGTGGTCAGCTTGGCATCAGCGATGGCCTTCTGACAGGGAGCCAGACAAGCCTGGATGAGGTCGTGGGCCAGCTGCTCGAACTTAGCACGGGTGAGGGTCTTCACCAGGTGCTTGGGCACACCGCCTACCGGCATGATATACGGCAGGTTGATCTCGGTGCTCGTAGAAGAAGACAGCTCGATCTTGGCCTTCTCGGCAGCCTCCTTCAGACGCTGCATGGCCATCGGGTCGCTCTTCAGGTCGGCACCCTCGTCGTTCTTAAACTCCTGTACGAGCCAGTCGATGATAGCCTGGTCGAAGTCATCACCACCCAGATGGGTATCACCATTGGTAGAGAGCACCTCGAACACACCGCCACCGAACTCGAGGATGGAGATATCGAAAGTACCACCACCGAGGTCGAACACGGCGATCTTCATATCCTTATTAGCCTTGTCGACACCGTATGCCAGAGCAGCGGCAGTCGGCTCGTTCACGATACGCTTCACGTTGAGGCCTGCAATCTGACCAGCCTCCTTGGTAGCCTGACGCTGAGAGTCAGAGAAGTAGGCAGGTACGGTGATGACGGCATCCGTCACCTCCTGTCCGAGATAGTCCTCGGCGGTCTTCTTCATCTTCTGCAGCACCATAGCCGAAATCTCCTGCGGGGTGTACTTGCGGCCGTTGATGTCGACACGGGGATAACCGCCCTCGTTCACAACTGAATAAGGTACGCGGGCAATCTCCTTTTCGGTCTGCTGCCAGTTCTCACCCATGAAACGCTTGATACTGTAGACAGTGTTCTTCGGGTTGGTGATGGCCTGACGCTTGGCAGGGTCACCGATCTTACGCTCACCGTTCTCCACAAAACCAACTACCGAAGGAGTTGTACGCTTACCCTCACTGTTGGCAATCACTACTGGTTCGTTACCTTCGAAGACGGCAACGCAACTGTTCGTAGTTCCTAAGTCAATTCCAATAATCTTTCCCATAATTCTTATATTTTTTAGTTTATACTCCTGTTAATTTGAATAAAAATCCGCAAAACGTGAAGCAAACCATGTGCCAAAATGACTTTTTACAATAAAATATGCACATTTCACGTCATTTTGGCATAAAAAATTTTTTTATATCTGAGAATTATGTTATCTTTGCACTCAGAATTCTATATTAAACGATCGTAAGGGATGAAAAAATCTTTTTTGACAGTATGTGTGGCATTCCTCTTTCTGACAGCCACCGCCCAGGAGAATTCTTATATTGTGAAGACTCGTGGGGCTAAGAAGAAAGCTCAGATGGAGATGGTCAGTGAAGAGCCTGTGCCAAGTGTTTCAAGTTCTGAAGGCGAGACGGTGCGTGACTTTATCAGTGACAACTTCAGGTTCTACAGCCTCTGCGACTGGCAGGAAGGCATGAAGTTCATGGTGATGCCCGAGAAGTACGACTTGGTGGTGAAGACCTTTGCCGACGCCGGAACGGGTAAGGAAGTGAGCAGTATGTCGCTCCGTCACAAGATCATGATCTACAAAGGTCATACGGAGGCTTCCGACGGACATCATCGTATCAATTTCCATTGTCAGGACAATGACAGGGATTATTACTACGAGATTCCAAGTGGCTCATTCGATGACTATTGCTACAACAAACTGGGTGTGCCGACGCTGGCTTATCTGGGTGATGTGGACATTGCCCGTGAGAAGCTGATGGGCAAGACCCTATACACGAAGAACCAGCATTACCGCGTCGATACAGAGTATGATGGCGATGGATTCCAGGAAGTCATCGTCGATAAGGATATGGAGGTGAAGGTGACCGCCGTTGGTGTCGGTACTCGCGCTTATCCCGTGAAGATCATCGTGGAGGATAGAGACGGTAATGAGTTCTATCAGAACGTGGCCATCTCGAAGACCAACTGCGGTATGCGCGACGATGAGTTCATCATGGACAACGCCAAATTCCTGTTTGCCAACTCCTTTGAACTGGTGGATGACATTATGGCAGTCAACAGCTATAACTACAGAGCCTATATTGGCAGAATCGTTCACACCAAGTTCCCCACCACGATGCTGAACGAGTCTACGAAGAAGATACAGAATATTCCGCGTATGATTGGCTATCAGATTGAGGCTCTCACGCCGCATAAGGCTGACACGAAGTTTACCGCCAAGTTGAAGAATACCATCCTCGGTACCTATTTCTATAAGGATGTGACGCTGGATCAGAAGAGCATCTCAGGAACCTCCAAGGACTTTGAACAGGAGCCCGATGATTACTTCTCCTATATCTTCGCTCCAGGTCCTGGTAAGAAGATCGAGACCACTGAGGCCAGCCGTGGTATGATCCGTATGGGTCATGTCAGCCCGGGCTTCTCTGAGGACGAGGTGATGCTGGCAGCCGGTGAGCCCGATGAAGTACAGCATGGCGAGAATGGTCTGTACACATGGATCTTCAAGCGCTCGAACAACAAACTGTTAGTCGTTGAGTTCAATGGCTCTGGTGTTGTGGAGAAGGCCTATGGTAAGGATGCTCCGAAAGCAAAGAGCACGACAACCAAGCGCAGGGCAGCCACTACCAAGAAACGCAGTTCGAGCTCTTGGAAGAGTGGTAAGGGTACTCCCCTTTAAACCTACTGACAGACTGGCAACAACGATAAAGCCGCTC
>JAEEGJ010010404.1_pt1 | contig 24222 bp, 18 predicted proteins | sample 8958761 | NCBI WGS metagenome assembly JAEEGJ01 (sample SAMN16246546, study PRJNA631951) | gut metagenome | biome: gut microbiome; feature: rumen; material: RS-attached | host: Bos | place: Iran: Karaj | collected 2018-10 | reverse complement strand
TGAACATTCTGGGAACACCGGAAGGCAAGGTATTCTGCGGTACGGAAAACAAGAACAACATGCAGGCTATGCTTGACGCTATGACCGACAAGTTCGGTGTACAGCTCAACGCTAACCAGGTCAAGCACTTCCGCGAGGATGCTATGGTAGGTGCCAGCATGGCTCAGCTCCCCCAATATCTCAGCCTTGAGCCGGAGAAGATGGGTGAAGCAATCCAGAAACTCGGTCTTCCCCTTGACAGTATCAAGGGCGGCAAGAGCGAGTTCCAGGAATGGGTTACAGCAGCCCGTGATGTGAACCCCGACATCAAGCTCGCCATCAAGTGCGACTCTAAGACTCCTTACTCAGCTATCAAGCTGCTGATGTCGGAACTGCAGGATATGAGCGAAAACCGTTTCCAGCTCATTACAAACCTCGATGTTAAACGTTTAAACGACTAGTAGTATTATGGCAAAAAAGAATCTATCCAAGCAGAAGAAAATGGATACCCGCGTGAACTTCACGCCGATGGTAGACATGATGATGCTTCTTATCACTTTCTTCATGCTGTGTACTACGCTGGCCAAGCCGCAGGCTATGCAGCTGACCATGCCGTCGAACGAAGACACGAAACAGCTGAACGAGGATCAGAAGCAGGTAACGAAAGCTTCTCACACCATCACCCTTTATCTGGGTTCTGACGACAAGGTATGGTACATAGCTGGTCTGCCCAACTATGACGACCCCTCTTGCGTTAAGCCTACCACATACGGTAAGGATGGTATCGAGAAGGTTCTCAATGAGCATACGACAGAGGAAGGCGTCAACCCCGTGGCAAAGATCAAGATTGCCAAGAAGGAGCTGGATGCCCAGAGGAATGCCTATAATTCCAAGATGACTGACGAACAGTATCAGGAGGCCCTGAAGAAGCTGAGGAAGGGTGAACTGCCCAACGGCGAGAAGGTTCCTGCACTGACCGTCATCATACGTCCGCTGAACACCGCAACCTATGCAAACATGGTTGCTGCTCTTGACGAGATGCTGATTAGCAATATTGATAAGTACGTCATTGACAATGTCGACAAGATGAGCGACGACGATAAGGCGCTCATCGAGAAGGCAGGTGTAAAATGATTAACCCCTAAAAATGTAGAAGAACTATGGCAAAAATAGATCTTATTGACAATGGCTGGGTCGACCTCGTATTCGAAGGTAAGAACCAAGCATACGGAGCTTATCAATTGCGCAAGAACACTGGTATCCGTAATCTGAAGGCACTGGCTGTCATGTTTGCAGCCTTTATCATCATCGCTGCCGTGGTATATGCAAAAGTCTCCATTGAGAACTATATCGCTTCTCAGAACGCAGCTATCGAGACTGACGTGGAGCTGCAGAGCCTGGCAGAGAAGAAGGAAATCAAGCAAGAGAAGCCTGATGAGCCCGAGATTGAGAAAATCGAAGTAGAGCGCGTTAAGAGCTCTGTAGCATTCACAGTTCCTGAGATTAAGAAGGACAACGAGGTGAAGGAAGACCAGGAGATGAAGTCTCAGGACGATCTCGCTGAAACCAACACCGCCATCGGTGCCTTTACTGTTGAAGGTAATGACGAAACCGCCGAGGTGAAGCACGTCGAAGAGAAGATTGCTGAGCCGGAGCCCGTAAAGGAAGAGGAGACCAAGGTGTTCGACGTCGTCGAGCAGATGCCTTCGTTCCCTGGTGGACAGAGCGCCCTGCTGCAGTATCTGAGCAGCAACATCAAGTACCCGGTAGTAGCCGAGGAGAATGGTGTGCAGGGTCGTGTCATCGTTACCTTCGTGGTTGAGAAAGACGGTTCGATTACCGACGTTCGCGTCGTGAAGTCTGTTGACCCGTCACTCGACAAGGAAGCCCAGCGCGTGGTGAAGAGCATGCCGAAGTGGATTCCCGGTAAGCAGAATGGTTCTGCTGTCCGTGTGAAGTACACTGTGCCTGTGACCTTCCGTCTTCAGTAATTGATAGGACATGAACAGAAACATATCCACTATCATTGGATTAACACTAACTTTAGGCTTGCTCCTCGCTTGTGGGAGCAAGCCTAATCCTGAATTGGAAGAAGCTTATCAGAAAGCGGCAGAGGCATTTGTCGCAGACGAGAGCTTCTATCCCATTCTCGACGAAGAACTTTTCTACTTCAACAGTCAGCGCATTGACACGATTGGTGTTGAGTACATGAACGAGCAGGATGCCGTCAAGCGGCTCATGAAACTCGAGACGTGGCTCGCCTTCACCACCAGGCGCCTGACAGCGAAGGAGATGAAGAGCCTGAAGGACCGTCAGTACCTGCCCCGCGAGATACCTATTGCCTACGACGGTCTGGCCATCATCGTCAACAACGCCAATCCCGACAGCTGCATTACCGTTAAGGATTTTGCTCGTATCCTTCGTGGAGAGGCTACCAAGTGGGGCGACATCTATCCTAAGTCGCAGTTAGGCGACATCGACGTCGTGTTCGACAATCCCCTGTCGAGTACTGTACGCTGGTGCGTCGACTCCATCCTCGGAGGTAAGGAGTTCACCAACCCTCATGTGGGAGCCGTCAAGACCAGTGCCGCCGTTATCGACTATGTGGAGAACCACAAGAATGCCTTAGGCATCATTGGTTCCAACTGGTTGAACGACAAGCGCGACACCACCAACGTCACATTCAAGAAGAATATCACCGTGATGGGCGTCAGCCGTCTGGACTCTGCTACCAAAGTCAACAGCTGGAAGCCCTATCAGTATTACCTATATAATGGTAACTATCCCCTGATCCGTACCATCTATGCGTTGCTGAACGACACGAGGAACGGACAGCCTACGGCATTTGCGCACTACTGCCAACTGCCTAAGGGGCAGCTTATTATCCTCCGCTCAGGTCTGTTGCCGAGAACGGCAAACATGAACGTGCGCGAGGTTATTGTCAACAAAGAATAAACTTTTCCGGTCTCCGGACGTCATATCATTGAAGTTTGAAATCTGTAGATTCAAGTCAGAAAATAGAAAACATTAATAAAACGAGAATAGTTAACACGAAGTATAACCCGAAAAAACTTTGAATTATGAAAGCAATCAAATATTTATTCATCGCTGCGCTGACCTTTGGTTACAGCGCCACAGTCATGGCACAGGACGGCTCTAAGGCCGACGTTGATGCCGTTAAGAAAATCATTAGTAGCAAACCCGCTGATCTGGACAAGCAGATGAAGCCCTTCTACAAGGCCAACAAGAAGAACGCCGAGAACCTGCTGGCTTTCGGTCGCGCCTTCTTTGAAGCCAAGGATACGGCAAACGCCAAGGTGTATGCCAACCATGCCCTGCAGGCTACCAAGAACAAGTACGCTCCTGCCTTCATCCTGCTTGGTGACATCGAGGCCCTCGGCGACCGCGGTGGTGAGGCTGCTACACTGTACGACCAGGCTATCTATGCCGATCCGAAACTGGTAGAGGCTTACTACAAGTATGCTCTGGTGTATCGTAAGATTGATCCGCAGGGTACCGCTGCCAAGCTCGACCAGCTGAAAGTTCAGCGTCCTGACGTCAGCGTTGACGCCATCAAGGGTCATATCTTCATGATCTCTGGCGACCGCAAGTCTGCCTACGAGGCTTACAAACTGGTTCCCGTCAACAAGATCGACCCCAGCTACCTGAACGAGTTTGCCCGCGCCAGCTACTTCGGCGGTCACTTCGACGATGCACTGGCAGCCTGTGAGGAGGGTCTGAAGCACAATCCAGGCAACCCCACGTTCACTCGTCTGGCTATGTTCAGCAACTACGAGATGAAGAACTACGATGCCGCCAAGAACTATCTGAAGATGTACTTCAACGAGATCAAGGACGTTGAGTTCTCTGAGTATGACCACTACTATGCAGCCCTCATCCACGAGGCTCTGGGCGACAAGGACAATGCCAAGTCTTCTTACCACAAGGCTCTCAGCCTGGTCAGCGACTCTTCGATGATTAAGCGCTGGGACATCCTGAAGACCCTCTCTGAGTCACACCTGAAGGACAACGACTTCGAGAATGCCATCAAGTACTATCAGGAGTTCCTGGACACCAAGCCTGGTAAGAAAGTTGACGACGATGAGGCTTTGGCAGGCATCTATGTGAAGTGGGCCGAGAATACTGAGGAGGCACGTCGTCCTGAAGTCATCGGCAAGGCTATTGGAGTGTTCAACAAGATGTCTGAGACATACCCTGTTCAGAAGGCATACTGCACTTACAAAATCGCTGAGCTGAAGAACAAGTGGTTAGACAACAACATGGAGAAGCGCGTAGCCAAGGCCGACTACCAGCAAGTCGTTGAGCTGCTTTCTGCCAAGGCTGACCGTTCCAAGAGCGAGAACACCATGCTGAAGTACAGCTTGCACTACCTCATGTTCGGCTCTTATCTGGACAAGAAGATTGCCGATGCTAAGTCGTATGCTGAGAAGATTCTGGCTATCGACCCAGAATACAAGCCGGCACAGGAAATCCAGAACTTGAAGTAATCCGCAAATCCTGGGGACGGTTTTCCTGATTGAAGCGAAGCGGGAGATCAGGAGAGTCCCCGTGATGACGAGATAATTAGTGAATAGTGCGAGACCTCTTGGCCTCGCACTTTTTTTGTTTCACAACGTGTGTCAACCTCTGCGTGGTGCATTACCCAACTCGCTGATTATCAGCCGACTTTCTTCCTGATTCTGTGTCAATACACCACGACCTCTTGACAAAGCGTTTTTTATGTTGTACCTTTGCACTATCAAACTTAAAAACGTAACGATTATGACAAGAGGTAAATCCATTCTTAGTGAGCTGAAGACCATCCGTAAGCAGGTGGCCGTAGTAGCGATTCTTGCAGCATTTGCTGCTTTCACGAGTTGTAGTCCTATGTACGACGAGCTGACTCCCAATGAAGTTAAGCCCCAGACCCGTATCTTTGTATGCTGTCCCGAAGAGATGCCGAAGTTTCCTGGTGGTCATACGAAACTGATGGAATTTCTATCCGAGAACGTACGCTGGCCCAAGGATTTGGAGGACAGCTGCATCCAAGGCAGGGTGGTAGTTTCCTTCGTCATCGAACGGGACGGCAGCATTACGGAGGTGAAAGTTTCAAAGAGCGTCGATCCTCTTTTGGATGCCGAAGCCGTCCGCGTCGTTAAGCTAATGCCCAAATGGATGCCAGGCAAACTAAACGGCGAGGCAAAAAGAACGAAGTATTATATCCCCGTCAACTTCCGCTTGCAATGACAATATGGAACAATATGAAAACAACACTCATCCCCGACTTCAGACAACCTGAAGCCGGGGATGAGTGCTTATGGGGAAAGTTAAATAGAATAATTATCGTATTTAACTGGCTCGGAAACGACATAATACTCATGAGCAGCTATAGTAGTGCGCTTGTAGTCTGGATTGGTTTCATACTCAACTGTCTTTTCCTTCTTGTTGTTTGCATAAAATTCAAATTTGACTTTCAAAACCTTGGCGGAAGTGTTTTGCCTTACTATAACAATACCACCATGAAGTTCGTAGCAGCCATCCTTCGACTCTAAAGAATAATTGCGGAAGCCAGATGGCTGAAAGTCGAGGAAGTACTGAGTATAACCGCCTCCCTTGGCCAGGTCGCGAATCTCCACGAGACTGCCATTCTTGTCCACAGCCGAATAATTCAGTTCGTGGATGGCCCAGTTGTTTGTGTCGCCCGAGAAAGAAATATCCACACGGTGAACGGCTTCTTTGGCGCTCGCACTCCCGCTCCCACTCCCGTTTTTGTCATTCGTTACTTGTTCCTCATCATCGTCATCGTCGCCGCCACATGAGGTGGAAAGAGGCAGCGCAAAAGCCAGCATCAGCAGCAGGCTCCAAAACTGTATTTTTTTCATTGTCATAATGTGCCTACTCTGTTTTAGCGATTTTCGGCAGCCTCGCATGATTATTCTTTCAATTACTTGCTTACAAACTTGCGTCCTTTCTGGATGTAGACCCCTTTCGTGTCAGTGTTCTGCACCTGCTGACCTTCTAAGTTATATAGAGGAACGTTGCCTTGTGTACCGTTATCGATTCCTAGAACTGAGGCAGGATTTGTAATAGTGATACTCGTTTCTACCAACTCGGTGTCGTGCGATACCGCATCAACATCGGAAATGGCTATCTCCTTCAGGAGCAGGGGATACGTTCCTGCTGTCATATCTGCAGAAATGATGATTGTTACTTCAGCTACCTCGCCATCATTTCCGTTGATGACAGATCCGTTGGTGGAAGCGGCAAAGACACGTAGTGAACCATTTGCCTGAATAGCGGACTCGAAGGTGTTCGTCTTACGTGCAGTAGTTCGCTTCGTGCTCAGATATGCTTCAGGGAAACCGTCAGCGTCGAGTTTGAAACTGATTCCCTCTGGCAGATAGAGGTCGAAGCCGAAGCCCTCAGCCTGCACCTTGTTCTTCATTTTCACTGAGAGCGTCACCTCTGTGCCAGCCTCAGCTGTTACAGGCTCAATGTAAATCACGTTGTCAAGAGTGCTGATGTCTGTGTTACCAGCCTTTACACTAATGGATGTGCCCATGAAGAGAGCCATCGCTAACAATAAAGTCTTTTTCATATTTTTGTTTTGTTATTAAGTTATTATTTCAGATTGTCAAACTGTGGTCCCATTCTATAAAGAAGCTTTTGGAGTTGTGGTGCACTCTCAGGTCGGACTACTGACCCATATAATATAAGGTGTGCAACAGCCGTATAGTCTGCCACGTTCACTTTACCATCACCATTGGCATCGGCTGCCTTCTCGTTAAAGTTGGCAGGAGGGTCCTCCATAATATAATGTGCTATAGCGGTATAGTCGGCTACTGTTACTCTCCCATCTCCATTGGCATCGCCCAAAACGACATCAATGTCTCCAGGATATACTCCTTCTACGATTTCCTTGAATTCATTCCAGAATTCAGCAGAAGCATAGGCAGCCTTACAGCCCTCAGGAACATAGAGCGTTGCGTTATTATGATTTGAGAAAGTCATTTCCGTGATGGGCAGTGGATTAGGAACTTTAATAGTGACGGCTGTTAAGTTATCACATTTACGAAATGCATAATTGTCAATTGAAGACACCTTGCTTGGTATGACGATAGACAACAAGTTTGTACAGCCATAGAAAGAGCCATAACCAATTTTAGTAAGAGTTTCGGGAAGTGATACCGATGCTAATTCAGTACACCCATCGAAAACATACCAGCCCAAAGAAGTGACATTCTCTTGCAAAATTGCCGATTTGAGTTTTTTGCATCCCATAAAAACGCCATCGTTAAGAGAAGTCACACTCTTCGGAATGGATATAGACGACAGGCTTTCACAATTTCTAAAAGCGTAATCAGCTAATGACACGAGACTCTCAGAAAGAGTCACAGAAGATAAGTTGGTACAGTCCCTAAAAGCAGACTCGTCTATTGATGTGACACTGTTTGGAATGGATATTGTGGTCAAGTTAAGACATTCCGCAAAAGCATGGTTACCAATAGTCTTTACCGAATTGGGAATACTTATTGTTGTGAGTTCTCGACATCCATAGAAAGCGTTATTGGCTATTGCTTCTATACCATCGGGAATAATGCTGGTCTTACATCCTGCCTTGAAAGTGTTCGTCGCTGTTTCTATGACGGCATTGCAATAGTTACGGGAATCGTAAACAGTATTGCCACTCTCAACGCGAACAGAGACAAGGTTGTTGCAGCCATGAAAAGATGCGTTGAACTTTGTCACAGACGCAGGAATCACCAATGACGTCAGACTTGAACAGTCATTAAAGACGCCCGAATTAATAGTCTTTACACCATCAGGTATGATGATTTGGGACAAACTGCGACATCCGTTGAACAAGGAACTTGGCAGGGACGTTATTCCACTCGGGAGAGAAACAGAAGTCAAGTTTATACAGCCTTGGAAAACAGAATTTTTGATGGACGTAATATTATCTGGAATGACTATGGAAGTCAATCCAGTACAATTCTCAAATGCATTTTTGCCTAAGGTAGTAATATCATTGGGAATGACAGTATTTCGACACCCTGTAACCAGCGTACTGCGATTAGTTTCGATGAGCGCATTACAGTTATTACGTGAATCATACTTGGTATTCTCTGAATGGACGGTAATCGACTGCAAACTACTACACCCCGTAAATGCGTCATTACCAATGCTGGTCAGATTTTGTGGGATATAAAGGGATGTTATTCCAGTACATCCATGAAAAGCATCTTCATCCACAGTATGAAGTTTCTCAGGGAATTCTATTGATGTCAAGCCTGTACAATCTCTGAATGCATTAAAAAAAATCCAGGTCAGCTTACTTGGAAATGTTATTGATGTTAAGCCTGTACATCCAGAGAAAGCAGACGGACCAATGTGGTAAACATCACTTGGTATCACCGTATTTTTACATCCGGTAACAATCTCATCACTTTCTGTGTTGATAATTGCGTTACAATTGTTTCGGGAATCGTACACAGTATTGCCTGACTCTACCTTAATGGAGGATAAGGCTGTGCAACGTATAAAAACATTCCTGTATATCGACTTTACGCTACTGGGGATAGTGATAGAGGTAAGACTGGTACACTCTGTAAAGGCACTAGAATTTATCGTCGTCAAGGAGTTCGGCAATGTTATGGATGTAAGCCCGGTGCAACCATAAAAAGCTTCAGTATCAATAGTCTTTATGGTATTGGGAAGAGTGACAGAGACTAACTCCGTACAACCGTCAAATGCTCCACGACCTATAGATGTTACCGAATAGTTCACACCTTGATATGCTACACTTGGCGGTATCACAACATTCCCAGTATAGTCCGGCGAAGAATTTGCCACTTGTGCTACTGTTGTTCCGTCTTCTTCTATCAGGTTATAGGCAATACCATCAACTATAAAATCGAACGCGTAGAGTTGGCCAGCCCCCATGACGAGGCAAGCCAACACGACTATTCTTTGATAGATACTCATAACTCAATTAGTTACTTTTGACGATTGAATTGCGGTCCCATCCTGTACAACTCTCTCGCATAGCGGGGAGCTGAGTTGGGACGGTTGATAGAACCATAGAGGATGATGTGAGCCACTGCCGTATAGTCTGCCACGTTAATCTTGCCGTCTCCATTGGCATCGGCAGCTTCGGCATTGAAGTTGTTAGGCGTATTCCCTAAGATGTGGTGTGCAATGGCGGTATAGTCGGCCACGGTGACCTTGCCGTCGTTGTTGGCATCGCCTACGACAAAGGCTTTCACGGCAAGTGTCGACTTGACCTGATCCACGTCATGGCTGACTGAAGCCACGTCTGAGATGGACACATTCCTCAAGAATACTGGATATTCGCCTTCCTCAACATTGTTGGCAATGTCAATCTTTACCGTACACACCTCACCATCGTTTCCGCTGATGACAGAGCCATTGGTGGATGCGGCAAACACGCGCAGTGAGCCGTCACTGCGGAAGGCGGCCTCAAAGGTATTCGTCTTCCTGTCGGTAGTGCGCGCTGTGCTCAGATATGCCTCTGGGAATCCGTCGGCATCCTTGGCCACCGTCACGCCCGTCGGCAAGTAGAGGTCGAAGCCGAAGCCTTCAGCCTGGACGGCATTCTTCATGTTGACAGACAGTGTCACGGAAGTACCGGCAGCAGCCTCCGTCCGATTGATATAAAGGATGTTGTCGTACTTGGTGATGTCCGTATCTTCAGTATCTGAGGTACTCTTGATGAAATGAGCCGTAAAGCTCAGGTCACTATTCACCGTTACGGTACGTGGATTCTCTGTCTTGCCATCATTCCATTTTGAGAACTTATAGTTATTGTTGGCAATGGCGTTGAGTTCCACGTTGCTGCCTTTGGCGTACGTGCCGCCACCGGTTACGGTACCGCTGCCTTCCGGCGTTACTGCTACGGTGACGGTAAAGGTTTGTGACGTGACGCCAGTTACCTTCTTGCTTGTGCGGTTGCCCAAGACATCATAAGTATAGCTGACGGTCGCTCCGTTATCATAGACCACCTTCGTCAAACGGTTCAAGTTGTCGTAGGTATAGGTCTGGGCAAATGTCTGCAAGGTTGCAAACAGAAATGCCAGAGTATATATGATTCTATGTCTCATGTTCATTCTTTTATATATTCTTATTCTATCCTTTTCAACCCATTCGGTAACAGAAAACTTTATAATACTCTTAATAATCCATTATTTTTTGCAGTTTTATAAGCATTACTACTTTGCTTTCTTCCATTATTCCAACTTTTAATATACCCCCTAATTGTCCAATCGATAGATTTTGAAGCATCTTCAGGTGGGCTGTTTTTGGATTGAGTTTTACTCACAACAAGTTGATTGTTGTTCACTTTCACAGTTAGTTCTTTCCCTTTTTGAGGAATTGCACCAGACTGGTGCTGAGCAATAAGTTGTTTCGTCTTTTGATCTAATTCTGCTTTTTGGGCCAATCTGTTTTCCTTCATAAGAATCTCTTTACGATTGGTAGCATATTGTATTAGTTCTTCTCTAGTTTCGTTATAAAAAGTTCCCTCAATCCACTCAACATCTTGTTCAAACAAAGCATTTGCTACACTCTCTGTAACTCCGTAATATCTTTCTGCAGATCGACGGGATTCAAAAATATCAATTGTTCCCTGTGGAAGTGTCCCCTCCGGATCTATTCCCATTATAGGATTATTATCCGCATAGGGATAGAGGTTCGTACTCCAGATGGGGTCTTCGGAGAGGAAGCGGCCGATGGTGGGGTCATAGTGGCGGGCACGCATGTAGTACTGGTGGTCGGTGAGGTACATCACACCGTACTTGCCGACATACTGGAAGGGATTGTAGTCGGCCTCTTCCTTCTGAGTCACCTTTCCGAACTCGTCGTACTGGTACTTATGGGTTACCTTGCCGCTCTCATCAACAATGGCAACAACCGAACCGCGAACATCGGTGACATAATAACTCACCTTGCCATTCACCACCCGTGCTTCCAGACCGTTGCCATAGATATACTCGGCACCGCTCTTCGAGTCAGAGAGTACATTGCCAATGCCCAACGGGTCAGTAGTGAATGTGATGTTGCCGTAAGAAGCAATCAGTCCAAGGGGATCATACGTCAGTGACGTAGTACCGGCCTTTGTCAGTCGGTCACTCTCGTCCCACTGGTACGATTCGCCACCACGCTTGGTGGTGTTGCCATTTTCGTCGAAGCTGAAACTGGTGTCGCCAGCTTTCGTTATGCGGTTTCCGCTATTGTAGCTATAGCTGACATCCTCGTTGGTCAGACCGATGTCCTCGTAAGGTTCCTTGGTGGTCTGCTTCGTGATGTTGCCAGCCTTGTCGAGCTGATACTCATAGCTGGCTACCACAGTACCGTTCACCTTTGTAATCTTACTGGTCAGTCGGCCTACGGCATCATAGCCGAAAGTGGTCGTCATGCCGTTAGGATACGTCACCTTCTCAAGTTGACTATCCTTGCGATAGGTATAGCTGATAGTCTTACCGTTGAACTTCACCGATGTCAGACGGTTCAGCTGGTCATAGCCGTATGTCGTATTGTTGATACTGGTGCAGTTACCGTTCTTGTCATAGCTATAGCTGTTGCTGTGTCCGTCGCAGCTGGTTCCTGTAATGCGGTTGAAGCCGTCGTAGGAGAATGTCATTGTCTTGCCGTTGCCAGACAACGACTGCAAACGCAGCTTGCTGTCGTAGCTGTACGAGTTGACACCGTCATTGGTCACGCGACCCAGGTCGTCGTAGCTATAGCTGAGCGTCGTCCCGTCAGGCTTGGTAAACGTACTGAGCGACCCGTCATCGTTATAGCTGTAACGCTTTGTGGCTCCTGCGAACGACACGGATGTCAGCCAGTCGGTCACGTTGTCATACGACATGGACGTCACACCGCCCTTGGCATTGGTAATGCCAGTCAGGTTGTCGTTCTTGTCGTAGGCAAAACTTGTGGTGTGTGAAGCCGCGTCGGTCTCACTCGTCAGGTTGTCGTTGTCATCATAGACAAACGACGTAGTACGGCCAAGGGCGTCAGTCGAGCTGGTCAGTCGGCTTGCCTTGTCGTAAGAGGCACTGCTCGACAGGCTCAGTGTCGGCAGGGTCGTCCTGGTCAGATTGCCATAGCTGTTATACTCGAACTCAGTGTTCACGCCCATGGGGTTGGTTACCTTCGTTGGCAGGCCCTTCGAGTTAACCGTCAGGCTCGTTGAGACACCCTCCGGAGCAGAGACACCAGTCAGGTTACCCTTACTGTCATAGCTATAGGTGGTCTTATAACCCTTGGGATCGGTGGCGCTTGTCAGGTTGTTCATCGAGTCATACTCATAGTAGGACGTCAGCGTGCCGTCACCAGTTACCGAGACACTCTTCACATTGCCGTTGTCATCGTAGGTAATGTTGCTGATGTTCGTACTGTTGGTGGAAATGCTCTTAGGCAGGTGACATCTGCTGGCATCGGTATAGTAGGTACTGTTGACGCTCAACGACTTCGGTCCGCTGATGCTTGTCGCCCTGTTGTTGCCGTTAAACTGGTAGTTGTAAGTCGATGTCTGAGAGCCGTTGCGGGTAACCTTCACTTGTGACGAGGTTGACACCGAACTGCTGCCATAGGACGGAGTCACGTCAACCGTCGTCTTAGTGGTGCCGTTCTCCGTCTTGGTCAGACGGCGGTTGGCATCGTACTGGTTCTTGATATAGTTGCCCTTGGGCAGCTGGACCTGGGTCAACAGCTTGGACAAACCGACATTCGAGGCATCGCCATAGCTATAATTAGTCGTCTGTCCCTTGGCATCGGTAAAGGAACTCAACTGGTAGTGTCCGGAAGTAGTGTTGTATGTGTACGAGAACTTAATGCTACGTCCCAACGGGTCACTGATACTGCTTACAAGATTTGTGCCAGAACGGTAGCTGAAGGAAAGGCTGCGATTACCGTCGCTGACAGTCTTGATCCGCTTAGAACCATTCTCGCCCGTTTCGTAACTAAGAGTCATCGTATTACCATTACGGTCGGTGATGCTCGTGAGGTAAAGCACTACAGCACCACTACTGCTCAAGTGGTTGAAACGATAGTAAATCTGGTCCTTCGTCTTGACGACATAGTCGCTACCTTCATTGTAAAGCTTGTCATAGACACCGTATGACTCAGGCACCAGTTCTGAACCATTCGACTTGTAGATGTCAATGCTGCCACCTCCCCAGTGTACGACAGCCCGCAAGTCATTACCTGACCCCACAACAGTAATGAACGTATGGTAGTTATGGCTCCATCCGTCACCGAGAGGTTGGTAGGTTTCCATAACACCGTTGACCTCTTTTACGCCATAGAATGCCTCAGGCAACGTGGTATTATAAGAATTGTACGTGTGCGCGAAGCTCAAGGGTACTGTTCCACTGAGTGCAAAGCTCGTCTTCGTATAGTGCTGGAAGTTTCCCATTTGCAGCCCCAGTCCTAAGGCAATGGTCTGCTGAGTGGTGTTCAGCGGCTGGAAGTAGTCGGTCGCCTTCGGGTTAGGATCGGAAATAGTTCCTGCATCCACTTTCTGCATGATGTTGGCAAGCATTACGAACGCCTCGCCTCGCAGACAGTTGTCATAAGGACGGAACTTAGAGTTTGCCGTTGTGATGATGCCGAGGCTTGCAGCTCTCCGGATATAGCCCATCATCCTCGGGTTCTTGCTGGCCAGCGTCACCACGTCAGCATCGCTGGCAAACGGATTACCCGTGCCGCTGACGTCTGGCTGGATGTTAAAGGTCTCCATCAATACCTTCAGGACATGCAATCGTGTGATATACTCTTCTGGGGCAAACTTCAGTCTGTCGCGGTCGAAGGGTGTCACACCATCGCCATATTCCAAGTAGAGCAGTGCACGAGCAGCCTGATAATAATAGGTGGACTTGTCTGTAAGGTCGCTATAAACTGTCGGGAAGTTATCGGAGGGAACCGTTGAAGGAACAGAGCGGTTCTTGATAGAATAGACGCCTCGGAAACCTATCTTGGCCAAGTGCGCACGAGTCAGGTTCTTCTCTGCCTGCATATTACCATTAGCATCGACGCCACTAAGGACGCCTAAGCCGTAGAGGTAGCACGTTGCGTTATAGTAGTCATTCGTGCTCGGCAGGTCAGGGAATGTACAGCTACCAGTTGGTGTGGCTTTGGTTTTAAATGTCCATAAAGCACTGCTCTCGGTCTCATTTCCATCAGTAACAATGACTTTCCAGAAATAGTTCTGATCCGCTTCAAGTCCTTCATAGCTCACAGAAGTGCTGGTGGTTGTCTTGTACTGTTTTAAATCTACGGATGAAGTTCCAAGCCATACCGCATAGGTGACACCACTATTGTTGTTTCCACTCCATGAGAATGTTCCTGTAGTCTCTATGTCTGTCGAATAGTCTGCAGGTGACGGATTAGTTGGCTTGGAAAGATTGCTCTTAGTCTTAAAATTCCAAGTCTGGCCTGTCGAGGACTGCTGACCGTCAGAAGCTACGACATACCAGTAATATCTCGTTGCCGGCTCTAACGAATAAGAACATGACCGACTATAGACGGTCTTGTATAGACTCATGTTAGAAGTAGATGTCCCCAAATATACCTTATATGTTATGTCATCACCATCGGGATCGCTACAGCTCCATGAAAGTGTACCACTCACAGGTTGATCGGTCGATGCCACACTAGGGCTGGGGTTGGAGGGAACTGACGGGGGATTGTTTGGCGCAGGTTGAGTGTCAAACGTATATAAGTCACCTTTGGATGTACCGCCTGAGTTCTCTGCCCACAATTGGACATAATAATGACTGTTGGAACTAAGATCAGAAACAGTCATGGATACACTGGTTTCGCCAGATGAAGAAGAAAGGGTCTTAGAAGACGTCTTTTGATTCATAGAGCTACTTGTACCATACTTGAAATAATATGTGGTACTGCTTCCATTTGGATTGACCCTTCCAGAGAACTTTGCAGAATTTGATGTGATGTTAGTTGGCTCATATGTCTGAACAGTAGGAGGCAATTGGGTTTTAGTACCTGTAATGGATATTTTTCCGCCATACTGTTTGTAAACTTGATCACTCGTTATGAGAAAAACGCTGAACGTACGAGTACCAGTGAAATCACTATAGCCAGTGACCTTGGCTGTAAGATAAGATGTGGTGGAATTAGAAATACTAAAAGAAGTCGGATAGACATCACCATAATAGTTGTCAAGGATAAACACTTTACCCGAATTACCGTTTCTAAAGTAGCCACTTGTTTTGGCAACTCTAAAGGTGATTGTACTCGAAGTATGAGAGTAAACCGTTGCCTTGATTTCGCCATTAGTGTAGCTAGTAGTTCCACCAGCTAAGCTACCATTGTTATAGTTGATAGCAGGCTGACTTGATGTTCCAGACCCCGTACTGGTATACGACCCCATAGCGGGCATATAGGAATAAGTATATGTCTGAGCATACATCTGGGAGGATAACATCAAAAACGCAAATGATAATAGGCCCAAAAGCTGTCTAGGATAGCTGTAATAAGGGCTAAACATTAGTTGTTTTTGTTTCTTCATATTATTAGTAATTTAATCTGTATTAAAGATAAGTAAAATAAACGATTGATTATTGCTGTCCGATTTTTGCCGGACAGCAATAATTACGTATCAATGTCAGAGGTCTAATCGTAATCCAACGAACCAAGACAATTCACCACTTTTCCAATCCCTTGACTCCAATACATTATGCTTAAGTTCTTTTCCTCCCAAAATCATAGGAGCCCATTCTATACCACCTTGAATTCGCAATGGATACCAAATGTTCAGATTGGCTTTTAAACCTACAGGGATGCGCAGGCCACCGTTTACCCATGCTTTTGATTTGTCTATCTCAGAATAGGTCTTTCTTTTCCAGTCTATGACTTCTTTGTATGAGGCAAACCACACTTCTCCCTGAATAAGGAAATAGGGACCAATGTCAAACCCTGTTATTGGTGTTCTAAACATGTAGGAACCACCTAATCCAAATTTGCCGTACTTCGGGGAATTAATCAGACTGTCTTTATTTTCGCCGACGAGATAACGAGTGTCCTTGTCATCTTTTTTTAGCCAACCACCACGTAATTCAAAATCATACGTGACGTATATGGCTCCATAATCAACGGCGGTGATACCCAGTATATAACGCAATTCGGAAGTATAACTTTGGTTTTGCCATAAAAGGGTGTTAGAAATACGACTAGATGGAGAAAGTACGGCTAAATCACCTTTCTTTGGGTCACCTTTTTGGCCAGCAATAGGATATAGTCTAAAATTATCTTTGGACATGAGACGTCCCACGGCCTTTCCTATCTCTTTTGACTTGTATTCACCGTTTTTGTCTTGTTCTTGTCTGTAGACCCTGATTCTTTCGCCGTCTTGGACTACAATGTTTTCAAAAACGGCACTATATGGGTTTTTACTGACAATTTGACCATGAACAGCTAAGAATGGCACTTTCTTGCTAATGTCTTTGAGAACAGGATCGTCATGAATGTTATATGCTTCGCCTCCTATAAACCCAGATAATTTCTGTTTTGTTTTGCTGGCATGTGCTTTTCCTGATGCGACGTAGCTGATTCCAACAGGTATCTTATCGTATGCTTGAAGGTTATTCCAATTTCTATTCACCTCGTCCCATGTTTTTTGGTCAATGTCAACGTGAAATACAATCCAGGATTTAGCACTCAAGTAGCCGTTGTTGTCTTTTATTATGTGAGTGATTAGGATGTAGTTACTCTCCAGTATGGGAAGTATATCTTCCTTTAGAACGTTTTCTTGAGAAATAACTGCATGCCTGGCTCTTTCTCTGTCAGAGAGTTGGACGTTTTTCCAGGCTCGTTGATTCAATAATTCTTCAGAGAGTTGTCCCTTGTCTCGTTCAAAAAGCAAATCAAGCGTTCTCTTCCCAAAGTTTTTTTCTTCAAGCTTCCTCTTCGTGGCTGTAGGATTAAAAGTTCCGTCTTGGTTAATGACACAAGGGATTCCATCGTCGCCTATGTAATTGTTGAAGAACTTACTGGTCTTAATAGATTCCTTATAAATGTCATCGTTGGTTGTCAAACCTACTATATAACATTTGGCATTGTAGAAACTCGGTTGTGCATTCATAACCACAACATGGAAGACCAGAATAAATAAAATAGAAATAGTTTTTTTCATACGAATAATAATAGATTAGTTATTATTAATTACCACCAATGATTAATAGTGTATTTTACTATTGGACGGCTTGCCCGCGCTGCTTCCACTTGGGCAATTCCTAAGATTGTTGCAACTTTTTGATCTCGGTCGCTCTCAATTCTGGCTTTTTCACGCTCATTATACCCTTCAATTCGTGACATTTGGCGCTCATGCCATTGCTTGCTTTCTTGCATGAGCAATCGCCATTGCTGGTCGCTAATTTTACCTAAACGAGTTGCCATCTGATTGGAAAGCTGTTGCATCTTGTTACTTATCGTCGCTGAGGGGTAGCTGATTTGTGCTAAATACCTTCGGGCAACTGATGCACCATTCTCATCAGGATTTGCACCCCAAGCAGCTTGGGCTTTTCCCAACAATTCCTGATTATAATTCTCAACGGCTCTCATACCATACTGAGCGATAAGCTCCTGAGCTTGTTCGTAGGCGTTGCTTGTAGAAGGAATGGCCAATAACTTTATTACTGCCTGATTATGCTTGCCTGCAACCGCCAAGGCTTTCGCCGATGCCATAATATCCTTACTTGCACTATTATAGTAAGTTACTATACGCTGTTTTCCACGCTCAACAAAAGCTTGTAAATCTGAGTTGTTAACCGACAATTTCCGAAGTGCAGAAAGATAGGCCTGCGTATCGCTGTTTCCTATACCCCGTAATTCTGTTTCCCAAGAAGAATATAGGGTTCCATCATGACCATCACCAATATAAAGAGTGACGCTCAGTCGCAGAGCGGTTTTTTGAGGAATTGTTGCAGTCTGCTGTTTGTCGTTAGCGAGGAGCCTGGCTGTTATGATAAAGCGGTCGTCAAAACCAGCACCAGACATTCCGCCAATCGTCGCAATTTGTTGTAGCTTGTTAGTCAATAGGGCATCAACCTGACTACCATAGCTTTTTGATATATATGGTATCAAGGCTATTTTACCAACTGCTGGGAGCGAATTGGTCTGAGCAGGCATAGAAACTGCAACGACTACAGTAATTAATAAAAAAAGAAAACGTCGAATCATGGGTCACCTCCTTCCTAGAACTACATAAACTTTTCCTATTCCGATAGGTGTCGTACTCACTGAAATGCCCAAATTGGCTAAATCCTTGCTAATACTTCTGATAAAACCTTCTGCATTAATGGCACGTTGTCTACCGCCAAAACCACTTTTTCCAAACAGGGGGAAATGTACTTGCTCAAAAGACAGTCGCACTCTGCTTTTTCCTCCTTGGGTAAATGACTGGCTAACCGCATGCTCAGAAATCCAATATTCAATAAACTCTGCCAACTCGCCACTTTCCCCATTCACATTAACTTCTGATTCAAAATTCAACGGACAATCACTTGCTATTTTAAAAACAAAGGTTCCTTCCCGGCCATTCTTTACCGTATTCTGAAAACTCTGCAAAAGTTGATAGGAGAAACTATCCATAAAACCAGAAACAGCTTCGTCCACAAGCGTTGAGAAAGATGCTCCAGATGCCGAACTACGCCCTATGTTACCCGTAATCTGTTTGAGTGTTGCTGCATCGACACCAGTTACGCGAAATTCTATTTGTGAGCGCGGCCCTACATTCTGACGATTGAAGGCAATATTAACCATAATGTCAGCGTTAGCCACACGAAGTAACTGGTCCAGGTCATCCTCTATCATTTCACCATCACCCTTTGAACGCAAAGCAATATCCAATGCACCTTCGTTGTTTATAGCATCAAGTGTGGCACTAAGCAATTTCAATGGATAACCTCGTTCTGCCATGATGGCACCCATACGGGTCACAGCGTTCAACACATCATTGTTAAGTAATGCTTTTTCATAGTCAACAGTCTTTCCATCTTTCGTGTAGCCCTTTTGTATACACCAAGCCTTTTCAGGAACAACCATGACTATTGGTTTCTGAGCAGTTTGTGCTATAGCAGCAAATGAATAAACTACAGAAACAATTAGTAAAAATAATCTTCTTTCCATAGGCAAAATAATTTATTTATTATCATCCCATACGTCATTAAAACTCTGGATAATTCCGTCCTTTTCTAATCTTTGGCGTAGCTGCTTGACTTTTAGCTTAACATATATGCCAACCTTGCGCCCACCTTTTATTCCCACATTGTTCTCACCTGTAGGATAACGTGAATTGGTATTTTCAACATACATCAAAAAATCGCCATTCTTGAAAAAGTTGTCAAAGTATTCCTTATGAGCCACATAGTCATCAACTCCGTTTGGGCATAATGGCGGCACTTCACTGGCATTATGTCCTGTTGTACTTGTGACTGCCCCAATCCCCTGAAAGATGCAGCACGCAACGGCGTCCTGTAAAGCCCTTTCAATAGCTTTGTCTGCATTTCCTGCAATGCCCCAGGATTTTACTAAACGAGAGCCATCTTGAGCTACACGTTCCTGTTGAACATTGTATGGATGTTTCATGTCGAAAGGATACTTCTTGCCTTCCGATGCTATCGTCAAAGATAGCATACAGAAGATGAACAATAATTTTTTCATATTTATTTCTGTCTTATTCCTCCCCTGCAAGGGTTAGTGTTAGTTGTTGCGCACTGGGCGAACTGAATGTCCGTAGTAGCGCAAGTAGGTGCTCAAGGTTAATTTTCCGGAAGTTGCCAAGACGAAGAAACGGGCGCGGGACTGCTGCGACATGAGGAGTGTCGATGACCAGTAGTTGCCTATTTCACCCACATCGAAAGAATTTCCACCAAAGCGTTTGCCAGCGGAGGGAAGGAATATGGTGCCGCCGTTAGGACCAGTGAATTTCATACCCATCACGCCGTTCTGAATAGTCCGGACAGAAGTGCATTTTTCCTTCAGTTCATTGACCTGTTTTAACGAAGGCATACGCCAAGGAGCGCCCCAATTGGCAGTGGCGGCATCGTAATCGGTACCGGCAATGTCAGATCCAATGTTAGTGACTTTTGTCGCTGAACTTCCGTGTGCATACGTTTCCCATTTATAATCCTTTTTCTGTTGTGTTTCACCCCAGGCAAAATAATTGCCATAATCCTCCGGTTTCTGGGCTCCTACGTTGCAACATGCCCATTTGGTACCACTTGGCAGTCCGAGGTCTATCATGTGCGGGTGGTTGTTGTCCGAGCATGAAGTTAATTGAGCTGATGCTTGCAATTTTGTGGTCAATGATGCATTTCTGTAAACAGGCCGAATGGAATGCCCCCACATTCGCTCTGTATAAGATGTCCTTACTGCATCACGAGAAGATCTCCAAGTTCTTAATCGGTAAGCGTTACCAGGATACTTCTTATGGGGAGTTGATGTCCAGACGTATACTTCATCTTTATTTGTCTGAAGGTGATCAGAATAAAGACCTGCCGCTGGAATGATAATAAAGTTGTCGTTACTTCCTTTAAACTTTATACCTTTCAAAACATTATTCTGTCTAATCGGATATATTCTACAATGGTTTATGAGTTCATCACACTGTTCAATCGTAGGCATTTGCCAAGAATCGCCCCAGTTCACAGTAGCAGCATCGTAACGAGTTCCTGCAATATCTGTTTCGATATCCAATAGTTGTTTGGAGTAATTATTAAATGAGTGGTTCTTTTTCGACTTTGTCTCACCCCAAGCGAAGTGTCCTCCACAATCCTCCGGATTCTTGGCTCCTAAGTTGCAACAGGCCCATTTCGTACCACTTGGTAGTCCGAGGTCTATCATGTGCGGATGGTTGTTGTCTGGGCATGAAGTGGATTGGGCTGATGCAGATAATGCCATGCTCAATGATGCAAATAAAAATGCAATCATTCTTGATAATGAATTCCTTTTCATAGGTTAGTATTGTTTTGTAAATGAATAGCATGTCTTGCGCCTCCCCTGCAAGACGGATTCTTAGTTGTTTTAGGTTATCCATAAGTACGAAAAAAGCGTGAGAGTCTGTACTTCGTTACCCGTCCCGCTAATCTAGGCTCTCGCATTGCCCTTCCCGTAGAACGAGCAACACCAGAAGCCCACGCCGAATATGAATATACTGAACCTAAGCCTTATATATATAAATAAGGTATAGGGGCATAAACATACCCACTGAGCATCTACCGTTGCCTTGTTCTTTGACGGGATTTTGAACTTTGCGAGATTCAGATCAGCCAAAGACAAGACGCTATGTAAACGCCTTTCCATAAATATGTATCCCGCCCTGCACTACTGTCCGCAGACACGCAGTTTCGGCTTGGACGCTACAAAGATAAAACAAATTCCTCAAACCGCCAAACGAATTGTTTTTTTTTTATATTTGCAATCAAATTTTGGGATTCTTGTGTTCCTTTCTTTCACATTTCTTTCAAAGTTCGTTCAATGCAGAGTTCGTTTAATAGGAGTAGGATGGAAGCAATATATTAATGTTCACGTATATACGCGCGAAAGCCATTTTTTGCCAAATTGCCTACACTAATGGTTAAGTTGTTGAATACCAATAAGAAATATGGTGTAGGCAACTTTGTGCTGTGTAGGCAAATTTGCCAAATACTATGCAAAAACATTTATTTTCTTAAAGGAATGATTGGTTTTCCTCGTGATTTTAGCTTGCTCCAGGGGGTGGAGGAATCGATTATTCACGTGATTTCTTTTTGCTCCAAGGGGTGGAGGGAATGCTTTTCTTCGTGATTTCAGCTTGTCCCATGGGGTGGGACGATAGGTTTTCCTTATGATGTCTGATGCTTCTTTATGTTATTTTTACCTCCTTTTTATGGCTTTTGCCTACACTTGCCTACACTAATGCATTTTGCCTACACTAAGTTTTCCGCTGACTGTCAGTAAGTTAACCGTTAGTGTAGGCAATTTGGCAAAAATTAACCTTGTTTTTTCAGTTTGTTGTCAAGCTCTTGCGTGGATGTTCTGGCCTGTACTATCCCACACCTGAAAGTTTTTCTACTTGGGTGTGGGATAGGTAAGATGTTTTCTGCGTTTAACAAACAGTGCCGGTTTTTTTTCTTTTTATCCTTTTTCTCTTTTTCTCTTATGACAGACTGATGAGGCATAAGTACCTCAAAAGACTTCAAAATGCGTCCTTTTAAGAAAATTTCTTCCGTATCGGAGCATAATTACAATATTTATTTGTACCTTTGCACCGAATGTTCAACTTAAATACGTATTTATTATGGCACTACTAATCGCAGAAACACCAGTACGGATTTTCTTGCAAACTTGCAAGGAGGTCTGATTGCTTTTTGCCCATACATATTTGTGATCACCACTGCTGATAATGATAATAATAACAATAATAAACCTAATATCCGCAGTTAATAATTAGATTCAAATTGCAAGTGCCTGAATATAAGTGACTTCGAGAAATCACAGATTCCATGTTATGAGCCTGTAGAGTACTTGTCATAGACAGAATATATTGTTGAACCCTAAAACCAAAATATATGCGTATGCCACCATAGCAAGACACAATAGGACATAAAGACTGGACGTCCACTTTTGATTCTTGTATTCTGATAATTGGGGAATTGGAGGTTTGCAATTTTTATAACATTCAAAAAACAGATAGCACAATGAAGAAAGCGTACACGAAACCGACGGCGAGGATGGTTGCCCTCCACGCACGGCAGCAGCTGCTCACGGTGAGCGGCGAGATTTCTGGGTATCAGAAGTCGAGTAGCGGATTCAGTCAGGACGAGAGCGACAGCAGCAACGCCCCACAGAGCCGCGGCATCTGGGACAATGACTGAAGCAAGTAAAAAAACAACGAAAACGTTAATCCATTATGAGAACGAAAGAACAATTTCTGATGCTTTGGATGCTCTGCGGCATGATGCTGGCCGGGCTGACAGCCTGTTCGGGTTCAGATGAAGAACCGAGTAAGCCTGACGATGGCGTGAAGGTGCGCCGCATTACCATTACGGAGACCGAGGGTGCTGCTTCGGCACGCCAGGTGATGACACGCGCCTCGCTTGCTGAGGGTGACGGCATCCTCACCGCCTTGTGGACGGCGGACGACGGGCTGACGTACTGCAATTTGAGCAGAGTGGATCGTGGTAATAGCGATGCGCCCTACAGCGGAGGGCTGACGGCAGCCTCCACCGCCGCCACCTCGCGGTTCACGGGCGACGTGGTGTGCAGCGAGGGCGACTACCTCGCCGTGGTCTATCCCGCCACGACTTTTGAATACAACGACAGATACACCATCTCCCTCACGGGGCAGGACGGCACGCTCGGCAAACTTGCCTCAACCTATCATTATGTTTATGGCAGGGCCCAAGTTACATCAGTGACTGGCACGACGGCCAATGCCACGATGGGGAAGATGAAGAGCCTGCTGACGGTGTGCAAGTTCTCGTTTAAGGACAAAAGCACTAACGCGGTTATCCCCATCCAGACGCTTAGTATCAGCTATGGCGGCACAGGCTCTGATGCCGGCACCTATCCGCAGTCGGCCACGGTGGAATGCGGTGTACTTACGGTACAGACCGACGTTCATGCTTCTGGCGTAGCATCCAATTCTCCCCTCCTTTTGGAGGGGTCGGGGGAGGCTTTTTATGTCGCCCTGCTGCCCACTACTGGTCAGCGCACCTTCAACTTCACCGTCACCAATACGAACGGCACCTATACCGGCACAGCCAAGGCCACGCTCACCGAGGGCGATTATGTCGAGGCCACGGGACTAAAGCTAATCGTCAGTACTCCTTAGGTGTTCCTTTAGTCCTCCTTTGTTGCTCCTTTGTAGGAAGGGGGTAGCAAGGGGGAAGGAAGGGCGTAGAGATAGCGTGCGGATAACGATAACGAAAACGAAAAATATAAATAAATAAAGGTATGAAACAGGAAACAAGACAGGGACGCGGACGGCCGCATCAGTGGCTGCAAGTGCTGATGCTCGTGCTCGTGATGCTCATCGGGGGAAGCCCGACGACGTGGGCCAACGATGACCCCGGTGGAGGAACCTACACCTTCTGGACCAACGCTTGGGGGGTAAAAGATATAAAAGACTATTTCAAGACCGTTAGTGCCTTTAGCTTCGCTGACGATAAGTATTTCTGGGAATTCGAGTTCAAGGCCATGCAGCACGCCTATTTTGAG
>JAEEGJ010010403.1_pt1 | contig 24222 bp, 24 predicted proteins | sample 8958761 | NCBI WGS metagenome assembly JAEEGJ01 (sample SAMN16246546, study PRJNA631951) | gut metagenome | biome: gut microbiome; feature: rumen; material: RS-attached | host: Bos | place: Iran: Karaj | collected 2018-10 | reverse complement strand
ATGCTGCACATCAGCGAGCCACTCGCTACGGGTTTGTGTTGTGCCCGAGAGATGACGCAGCACAATGGCTTCGTCTATCATTGCTGCGAGTGCGGCAGTGTCAGCACTTACCATCGCCGCATTCCAGCAATCGAGGTATTGATTGACTTCTTTTTCCAATGTCGTATCAGGTACCATTTGCATACAAAACAAGGTGGTTAATAATGCCAGTATTTTCATCGGTTTTTGTCTTAATCCCAAATCTCGTAATTTTCCATCCAGTCTTTGATCTGCTGATAGGTCATATTGAAGTAGCGCTTCTCTTTGTTTAAGGCGTGTATTTGTTCCATCTCAGCATCGGTCAGCGTGAAGTCGAGGGCTTCGATGTTCTCTTGGATGTGCTTGGGGTTAGATGAACCAGGCACTACGCTGAAACCCTTTTGGATATGCCACCGGATGATGACTTGGGCGGCACTCTTGTTGTGAGCCTTGGCAATGTCGTTGATGACGGGGTCGCGGAGGATTTCTCCTTTCGAGTCGCGACCACCAAGCGGGAACCAGCATTCGATCTGGATGTTGTATTTCTTGGCCATTTCCTGCCAATGTTCACGCTGTGCGTATGGGTGACACTCGATTTGGAAGGCCTGCGGCTTGATGCGTGCAGGTTCCACGATGGAGTTGAACAGCTCGTCGCTGAAGTCGAAATTGCTGATGCCGATGGCACGCACCTTGCCGGCTTCCAAAGCGGCTTCAAGCGCCTTCCAGCCACCGTTGTAGTCCCTCAAGGGCTGATGCAGATACACAAGGTCAAGATATTCAAGACCAAGGCGTTCCAGCATCTTGTCGAGTTGGATGGAAGTGATTTCCTCGCCGTATTCGTTGGGCCAGAGTTTGGAGGTGATCCAAATGCTGTCGCGTGGAATGCCGCTGTCTTTCACGGCTTCTCCTACGCTGCGCTCGTTGCCGTAAGCGTGCGCCGTGTCGATGTGTCGATACCCCGCCTTCAAGGCAGTCAGTACCGAGTTGTAGGTGGTTTCCCCAGCGGGAATGCTGTAAACGCCGAGTCCGAATTGGGGCATCTTCACGCCGTTGTTCAGTGTCAAATAAGGTTGGTTTTGTGCGTTCATGGTCATTATGTTTAAGATAATTGTTGCTGCGATTAAGATTACTTTTTTCATGGTGTTATTCTCCTATGTTTTTGATGAATTTCGCAGGATTGCCGCCCACAATAGTATTCGGTGCCACATCTTTGGTGACCACGGCACCAGCGGCCACGACGGCATTCTTTCCGACGGTCACGCCAGGCAAGATGGTGGCTCCAGCACCAATCCAAGCGTTCTCGCAGATGTGGACGGGCTTGCAGAGGAGAATCTGGCGGTCATATAAATCGTGGTTGTTGGAGATGAGTTGCGCATTAGCAGCAATCATCGCGCCGTCGTCGATGGTGATACCGCCGCGACCCATCATCAGGCAGTTGTTCATGATCATTACATTCTTCCCGATGTGTACATGATGGAAGCAGACTCCGTTAAGGCCTGGCATCACCCAGCCGCCTTCGCCGAGGTTGTCGCCGAAGAGTTCGCGCACGAGGGCGTTGTACTCGTCGGTGTAAGGCATCGTGTGGTTCAGTTTGAAAAGGACTTGTGCTTGGCGCACGCCTTCCGCATGTTCTTCGGCTGTGGTCAGCCTGGGGTCAACTCTTTGTTCTTGCATCGTTGTCAGGTTTTGAATTACGATGCAAAAATACAGCAACTTAACGGGTTATAAGTTTCACAAAAAGCATCATTATTTTCACAAAATCCATCATTTTTTGTGCTAGTGAGAGAAATAAAGTGTAATTTTGCGCCATGAAGATTGATTTTCAGTACGCTACGGATTTCCTTGGGATGAATGCCCCTAGATTGAGCCACACCTGTATGCATCTGTTGTGTACAGGAGGGGAGGGGAGTTTCGTGTTTAACGAACATTGTTATCATTTGGAGAAAAACGATTTGGTGGTGATGCCAAATCCGAGTCGCGCAAAGAGCCTTGCCGCTCATCCCGATATGAAGGTGGAGTGGTTCGCCGCCGACAACAAATTCCTTGCGGGTTTGCTGCCGTCGAACAACTACAGCATCGGGGGCAGCATTAGCCTTAACCAGAACCCTGTCATTAAGCTCGACGACCGCCAGGCAGAGATTCTGTTGGAGGACTTCCATCGCCTGCGCGACCGCCTCGACGACCGCTACTTGCTCTTCTACCGTGAGATGATGGGGAGCCTCTGCCTGACGATGATGTATGACATCTTCGAACTCCACGCTCGCCGTGAAGCCACCGACACCCATAGCGACCGCACCGCCTACATCGTCCGTCAGCTAGCCGACCTGCTCGCCACCGGCATCAGTCGCACCGAGCGCGAGGTGAGCTACTATGCCGAGCGGCTGAACGTCTCGCCGAAGTACCTCTCTGCTACAGTTAAACGCGTGACGGGCAACAGCGTCAGCAGTTACATCAACCGTGCCACCGTGCCCATCCTGAAAGGTTTATTGGACGACGAGCGTCTATCGCTCACCCAAATCGCCGACCGCATGAACTTCACCTCATTGAGTTATTTCAGCCGCTACTGCACCAAGCATCTCGGGCATTCACCTAGCGAGTATCGTCGGAGTCTGCAACCTAAGGGTTAAGGATGACTGATTCTCATCAAATCATGTCACGAAAAGAGATAATTCGACTAAAACCCTTATCTTTGCCAGCTCAAAAACCATAGTATGAGTGCACAAAACCCCATATTCAACCGTTTGAACCTGCTTTTGGGCGAGGATACGATGGAGCGTGTCTTGAGTAAACGCGTCATCATCTTTGGCGTGGGAGGCGTGGGCAGTTGGTGTGCTGAGAGTCTGGTGCGTAGTGGCATCAGTCATCTCACCATTGTAGACAGCGACCGCGTGTGCATCACCAATGTCAACCGACAGTTGCAAGCCACCACCAAGACGGTGGGACTGGTCAAGGTGGAGGTGCTGAAAGAACGTCTTTTGGAGATCAATCCACAGGCCGAAATCAATGCTGTGCAGGAGATTTATTCGGCCGAGAACGCCGAGATGTTCCAACTTGAGACCTACGACTACATCATCGATGCCATTGACAGCCTCAAGGATAAAATACACCTTATCTTGCACGCCACCGAATGTCCGGGTAAGTTGTTCTCTGCCATGGGGGCGGCACTCAAAATGGATCCGACCAAGATACAGGTGGCCGAGTTTTGGGAGGTGAATGGTTGTCCTTTGGCCAGCATGATCCGCAAGCGCCTCAGGAAAGCTAAAACCTTTCCGAAGAAAAAGTTCCTCTGCGTATTTTCGCCCGAGGTGCTACCCAACAAAGGCACTGCAAGCACCTGTGGCACAAGTGCCTGCATGTGTCCCAAGGCCATCATCGCCGCTGGCAATCCTGACCTCGTCAATCACGAGTGGTGCTCGTCGAAGGCCCAAATCAATGGCACCTCGGCCCATATCACGGCCATCTTCGGCTTCACACTCGCCGGATTGGTGATGAATGACTTGTATGTTACAGCCTAACAACCTCACCAATCTGACAAGTAACCAATTGAAGCCCGTATTGCTCTGCCGCCTTGCGTTCGTTTTTCCGAGGCTCGTCCCACGGATGGTTCGAGAGGCAGAACTTAGAGTGGTGGACGGTGACAAAACGCTTTGCACCGAGTTCTACGACAGCTTTCCCCAATTGCTCGGGCATGGTGTGAATCTGGCTCCAGTTGGCATTATATTGGCCGTTCTCCATGATGGCGAGGTCGATGTAGGGAAACTGATCCCCGAAGCGTTTGAAGCGACTGCTATAGCCCCCGTCGCCTGAGAAAAACACCTTCCTCGATGATGATTCCATCAGCCATGAGGCTGGCATCGTCTTGGCTTTCCAAAAGCCACGTCCAGAGAAATGTTGGGTGGGCAGACAATGGAAGGTCAAGTCCTCGGAAGTGGCACTTTCATACCAATCCAATTCGATGAGTTGTTGTTTGTCGTAGCCCCAGTATTCAAAGTTCTCGCCTACGCCTAAAGGACAGACCACTTTCTTCACTCGGTCTTTCAACTCGCTGACCGTCTGGTAATCCAAGTGGTCCCAGTGGTCGTGCGAAATGAGGAGAAAGTCGATTTCCTTGGGCATGTCATTGGGCTTGTAGAGGTTCGTCCCCGGAAAGGCCCGATTGACGAACGAAACGGGCGAGCCTTTGTAAAACACTGGGTCGGCGAGGATGGTCTTTCCGTCCAAGCGGAGCAAAAAAGAGCTATGCCCGAACCATAGGTAGAAATCACCTGATTCGGGCAAGCAATTCAAGTCAGTTTTGATAACAGGGACCTCACCCAGTTTTGGAATCCTATTCTTCGGCTTTTTTCCAAAAAGGAACTTCCCAATATTCTTCAGCATGCCGCCTTGACCCGTGAACAATGTGGTCGGTTCCTCGTTCTGGAACTTGTCGTTCACAAAATGAGGTGACTTTCGGATGCGTTCGAGGCGCTCGCCACGAGCGGTCCGTCCAAATTGTTTGATAAAGTCAGAAGGCTTCACTTATTTGTCAATGCTGACAATGGTGTATTTCCTGGTTCCCAGTCCGATGGCTTCAGCGTGCTCGATAGTGTGGGTGCCGTGTTGCTTGTCGATGCGGCTGAGCAGGTCGGTGGGGTCGTTGGTGGCGGTCACCTGCTGGTTGTTGATGATGTCGACGCAGGCCTGGTCAAGGGCGACGGGGTCGGTGCTGGCAAGAATACCATAGTCTTCAAGCTTCACGGGAGCGGGATGGTCGACGCAGTCGCAGTCGATGCTCATGTTGTTCATCACGCTGATGTAGATGATGCCTTGTCTCTTTTGGAAGTAGTTCGTCACTGCTTGGGCCGCTGCCGCCATGCTTTCAAGGAAACCGTCCTGGTCGCCGATGTATTCAGGAGTCCAAAGCTTGGCCATGTCGAGTTTCTCCATCTTACCCGAAGAGTGGATGTATGCCTTGCCGTTGCTGCTAGCACAGCCGATGCTGAGGTTCTTCAGCGCACCGCCGTAGCCACCCATCGGGTGACCCTTGAAGTGGTTGAGGGCAATCATGAAATCGTAGTTGGCCATGTGTCCGCCCACAATGTCGTATTTGATGTGCCTCTGGTCCTTCACAGGGATGCGGATTTCGTCGTACTCGTCCATGATATCGACAGGGAAGTAGTCGGTGAAACCGTGCCTGCGGATGACCTCCCAGTGGACGGCTGAGTTGTTGCGCTCGTCCTTCTCGTCACCAGGACCGTTGCCGTAGGCAGTATTGCACTCCACAATGGTGCCATCTACTTCATGCACAAGGTCTTTGATGAGTTCGGGCTTCAGATAGTTGGGGTTGCTGCCCTCGCCGGTCGAGATTTTCACGGCCACGCGGCCTTTAGCTTCCACGCCCAAAGCCTTGTAGATGTTCACCAAAGCTTCAGGGCTGATGTTACGAGTCAGATAGACTTTTGCTGTGTTTTCCATATTCGTGTTGATTTGATTGTTTTGATTGTTGTCAGGTTGCTGGTTAGTGCAGGCGGCAAAGGCCAAAACGCACAAAAGGGTTATTGCTATTTTTTTCATTGTTTTGATTCTTAATATGGTTGCAAAAATAAAAAAAATCTACAAATCACCGTATCATTCCCGCCAGCGGGTTGACATCAATCAGTTTCAGACTCTTCACCATTTGGGCCGTACCTTCCTTGTACTTTTTGAAATGGGTGGTCTGGATATGGCTTTGGTAGGCCTCTTGGTCGGCGTAGATTTCGAGGATGTAGATCTTGCAGGGGTTTTCCTTGGTTTGCATCGAGAAGAGGGTCAGCACTCCAGGTTCCACCTTCACAGAAGTCTCGCCGACTTCCTTGGCGAAGGCCATATATTCCTCCAGATGCTCGGGCACCACTTCGATTTCGGCGAGACGGACGATCTTTTCTCCATATTGTCGCAATGGAATGCTCTCTCCAAAAAGGCGTTTTGCATTGTCGGTAAAGACATCCTGCGTATTCAACCCGTGCGAAGCAAGGCGGCTCTCTAAAGCCTGCTTCCCGCTGATGAGTACAGGTTCGGCCACATACGGATAGTCGCTGCCGTAAAGGATGTGGTCAGGTGTCGTGATGGTCAGTAGGGCATCAAGAACTTCGTCTGTGGGGGCACCTGCAAGGTCGTAATAGAGGTGTGACAGGTTGGCATCGATATCCACCGGCTGCATCATGCCTTGTTTCACCATTACGGGCAACAGCGAGCGGAAACGAGGCAAGGCGTTTGGCAAGAACGAGCCACAATGCGGCACAACAACTTTCAGATGTGGATAGCGTACCAATACATCATGTGCTACCATGTTGAGCACCGTGCGCGTAGTTTCGGCCAAGTATTCATAACTAGCCAACGGCACATCGGCAACCAGTTGTGCATTGACCGCCGAGGGTTTGTGCGGGTGCAGGATGACGACGGCGTTCTGTTGGTCGAGATAGGCCATCAGCGTGTCCAAAGCGGGTTCACCTAGGTATTGGCCGTAGCTGTTGGTGGCTAATTTGATGCCATCTGCACCCAAGACTTCCAAAGCATAGCGAGCCTCTTCCAATGCGTGTGGCACATCGGGCAAAGGCAAGGCTGCACAAAACATGAAACGTCCGGGATAGCGTGCTTTCAGTGCGGCACACTCTTCATTGTAGCTGCGACAAACGGCTGCCGAAGCCTCAGCATCGCCAAACCAAGGCTGCGGCGCGGGCATGGTCAGCACAGCGGTCTGAATGCCAGCCTTGTCCATAAAGGCGATATGTTGTTCCGCATCCCAAGCAGGAATAGGAAAACCTTCGTCCATCTCGGCGCTGTTGGCTTTGATGTAATCGAGATAACCTTTCGTGATGGCGTGGCTGTGGAGGTCGATCTGTGCTAAGGATGGCAATGCTGAAAGGATCATAAAGGCTAAAACAATCAGGATTTTACGCATGGTGTTGCTTGACTTGGTTGCTGACTGATGACTATTTCAGTTTCAATCCATCCTTGAAGGCCTCGCCGACGCGCTTCGAGACTTGATAATAGCCGTGCGTGTAAGGGTCGAAAGTAATGGCTTGCAGGGCTTCCACATCTACTTTGCCATCCTTCATCTTATCAGCCTCAACGGAGGTTTGCAACACCTTGCCGATGACGCCAAGGCCTGTGTCGTCGCTTTGGTATTCGATGAACTCGCACTCCATGGCGATAGGTAGCTCGTTGATGATGGGAGCGTCCACCAATGAGGATTTGGTCGCGGTGAGACCGCTCTTGGCGAACTTGTCCTTCTCGGTCTTGCCCGAAACGACGCCGAAATAGTCGGCCTCCACCACGTGGGCGGCATCAGCGATATGGACGACAAAGCCCTTGCGTTGCTTGATGTTCTCCACGGTCTTGTGGGTTTCGGTCAGGTTGAGGGCCACACGGTCGCGGTCGAGCATGGTGCCCCACGCGGCGTTCATCACGTCGATGGTGCCGTCTTCGTTGTAGGTAGCCACGAGCAAAACGGGCATCGGGAAAATAGCTTCTGTTACTTTAATGGGTTGTTTCATAATAAATTGAGAATTGATAATTTATAATTGACAATGGATTTGATACTATTTCAAAGAGGGTTTTAATTCTATCTCAAAAATGCCGCGCTCCACGATGCGATAATGCGTGTGATAGGCCTCGTTGTAACGGCGGCTGTGGTGAACGGCTTGGTTGTTTCGGGCGGCTTCGGTCAACAGAGGGAGGTCGGTCTCAAAGCCTTCTAATTCAATCTTATTCGCTTGGATGATGCTGACGATGGTTTCCCATTTCTCCATCCAACTGATGGTCGGCTCCTGCCACAAATTGGCACTTCTGACAAAGGCATCCAAGAGTTGTTCGGCGGTAATCAGGCTGTCGGAGACAGCGGAGAGATACACACGGACATAATCGCCTTGGCTGCCAGTAGGCTCAAAGTATGGCGATTGGGTTTCTCCCATTTCCGAGAGTTCTTTCATCAAATAACGTCGCGCCGAGGCTGTGTCGCTGATGATATGACCCGGTCCGAAATGCTCTTGGTAGAAACTCTTGTAGATGTCCTGCAAGGTGGATTCGGGGTAGGTCACCAACTGCATCTCGATGGCCGAGCGCATCGCTACCGTGTCGATGGATTGGCCAAAAAGGTTGAAGGAACAGGCTATGGCTAATATCAGTAAAATCTTTCTCATCACGCCTTAATGATTGTTTCCGCCATGCGCTTGCCAGCATCGAAGGCCTTTTGCAGGTCTTCTTCCCAGTGCTCTTCGCGATACTTGCGTTTGGCTTCTTCCGAGAACCCTCCCAACTCGAAATTGGCGTAGTTCTTCACTTGGTAGGTATTGTTGGCAAACAATTTCTCCGGTTGTCCGAGGGCTTTGGCGATGCAAGGCTCCATGGTGCCGTAGCCATTGCAGTTGCTGCCTCCCACGCCACCATTTTGCGTCTCTACCAGAACCACGGGCATCCGCTTCGGAGCGATAATGCTGTAGTCGTTGTAGGAGAGCCAAGGGAAGGCCAAACGCTCCAAGAAAGCCCGCATCTGGCCAGTGATTTCACCGAAATAGTTGGGCGAACCTAATACCAAACCGTCAGCTTGCGCAATCTCCTCCAAAATAGGAGTCAAGGCATCCTTGTATTTGCACACCTGCGAGGCTTTGCCCTTGATTTTGCAGGCCATGCACGACATGCAACCTTTGTAGTCGAGGGCATAGAGGCGAATGGTCTTCACCTCGATTTCGATGCTGACGGAACCAGCTCCTTCAGCGAATTTCTTGAGCATTGAGGCCGTGTTGAATGTTGCGCGTGGGCCTCCGTTGATGATGATGATTTTTTTCATTGTAATATAACGGTTGTATTTTAACTCTTTATTATTTGTCTATACTCACAATGGTATATTTCCGCGTTCCAAGTCCAATCTGTTCGGCGTATTCCACGGTATGGGTGCCATGTTTCTTGTTGATGCGTTCTTGCAGCGGTTTGGCATCGTCGCCTTGGCTGCTGACATGGTTGAACACGAGGTCGAGGCAGGCTTGGTCGAGGGCCACAGGGTCGGTGGAAGCCAAAATGCCGATGTCCTTGATGCGCGGCGCGGCAGGATGACCGTCGCAATCGCAATCCACCGACATGTTATTCATCACATTGATGTACACGATGTCCTTGCCTTCCTGCTTGAAATAGTCGTGCACGGCTTGTGCCGCAGCTGCCATCGACTCAAGGAAAGCATCTTGGTTGGCAATCGTCCAATGCGTCTGGGTTTTGCCAGCAGAATGGATGTAAAGTTTTCCAGCACTCGATGCCACACCTATCGACTGGTTCTTCAGCACGCCGCCGAAGCCGCCCATGGCGTGACCTTTGAAGTGGGCCAGGTTAATCATGAAGTCGTAGTTCTGCAAGTGCGAGCCGACGATGTCGTATTGCAGGTGCTTGGTGTCCTTGACGGGCAATTGGATTTCGCCCTCCTCGTCCATGATGTCAACGGTGGCGATGTCGTTGTAGCCGCGTTCAGCGATAGCCTTGCGATGCTTTTCGGTGTTGCCACGGTTGCCGCCGTAAGCCGTGTTGCACTCCACGAGGGTGCCATTCACTTTTTGCACCAAGTTTTTAATCAGCTCGGGGCGAAGGTGATTGCTTTTTGGCGATTCACCTGTGGAGATTTTCACCGCCACGCGACCATGAGCCTCCACGCCCAAGGCTTCATAGATGCTCACCAACCCTTCCGGACTGATGTCGGTGGTCATATAAACCGTTGCAGCCTCACCTTCAGTCGTGGGCGGGGCAGGTTGATGTGTTTGTGCTTGGCACGAAGCTATTCCTAAAGTGCAAATCAATGCCATAATGATAGTTGTTTTAGTCATATTATTGTTGTTTTAATTGTCGTTCACAAAAAGTTACATGCACCGAGTCACCAAAACTCTTGCCAATCTGTTTGCGGATGTCCTTACGCACACCGATGATGAAGCAAGGCGTTCCCATCTTGACGATTTGGCCGTCGTAAGGCACGCTGTCGAAGGTGGCATGAACCGCCAAGCGTCCTTTCCCGAAGAGCGCCTTGATGTCGAAAGGAACCTCGACGTATGCGGCATCCATATCCTCGTTTTGGATGATGATGGCATCGAATTCATACAGTGCATCATTGGCGACATTGGGATTTTCTGTGGGTTTGTTGTTCATGGGTTTATGAGATTCCGTCATTTAAAATTCCTTTTTATAGCATACTGTCAACAAACTGCTGGAAATGAAGTATCTGCGCACTGCGCGAAGGGTTGAAAAGCAGATGTTCGAAATCTTTCTGCTTCTGCACGAGGTCAACAGTGTCAAGTTTGTCGTTTAAGGCTTTTTTCAATGCTTCAGGGTCGCCAATTCCGCAACGTTGGCGGAGGAAGTCGTAATCGGGTTGGACTTGTTGCCAGAGGAAGATGGTGTCGTAGAAATCGCGGCCTTTGGCACGAGCCAGCAGTGCAGCAAGTTTCATGGAGAGCATAGTGCTTTTGGCAGGGACAGTCACGGGAAAGAAGAAACCGTTCCGACTGACCATCGCAGTTTGCGGGGTATAATTCACGCCTTGGTCTTGGGCTTCAATTTTCATCAAAAACCTTTCCTCACGATGACCAGTAAGATTCATGTCGAACAGCAGTTCCGGGAAATAGATATTGCGGCGATAGGCCGTCAGCCGAGGATTCTCTTTGTCGCGCAATTCCACTTGTAAACCATTGAGACGCAGATATTCAACCAGCGCATCAGTCATCGAAATAAACTCTTCCGCGTTCAGTTGCTTGCAGTCGAAATCCAAGTCTTCGGAAAAGCGGTCCAATCCAAGGATAAGGCGCAGGTTGGTACCACCGATAAACACTATTTTTGGCGCGTAGGGCGATTGCGACAGGTGTTCCAAAGCCAATAACTCAATGTACTCCTTCAAGATATGTTTGTGGAATGAGGCATTTGCCGCGATTTGTGGTTGATAATACGCCAATATGGACTGCAAGTCAATCATTCGGAATAGGTTTTTATCAATAGTTTCACACGTTCTTGTAACGCCTTGTTGCCGCTCTGTTCGGCAAACGACATCAGACGTTCTTTGTCGAGTTCCTCCCGCATCCACCACTCATCGAAACGTAGTTCAAACATGGCTTCAGCGGTATTGTATTGTGGATAGAGATACAGTAGGTCAACGATGGCTTTCTCTGGATAGGCGAGCAAGTAACTGCCTTGTGGCGATATGGGCATTTGGCGGAATCCGAAGAAAAGCGCAGGCTTTACCGTCTGGTAGCTGAAATGGCCGAAGTCGTTGCTGTAAGCTGTGGTGCGGTTGGAAGTGACACAAGTGATGTCGGCCACCGCCTCGGGGATGATGCCATAGAACGACAGGGCATAGTGCAGGCTAATATATGACGGTGTGTAGATGCGCTGCGCCACATAACGCGCCATCTCGGGATTGCCCTTCAAGTCGCTGAAAGCATACCAGTCCTGCCTCAGTTTTGACAGATAGCCCCGCTTTACCCAACGCGAGAGGTTGCTTCGGTCGAACTCTGGGTTCCATGCACGGATTTGATAGACATTAAAGCATCCAATCCCGTGCCACTGTTCCCTGAACTCCAAATAGGTCATCTCATTTTATTCAAAAGACGCTGCAAAAATACAACTTTTCTTGAATAAAAACACTATTTGTGGTTTTTCTGATGCGTCTTCAACAACTTTACCGCCTGCCCGTATGGACTTGAGGTGACGCTCACGAAGTAGGCCGCCATGTCGGTGGTGTAGGTGTTTTTGTAGTAGCCTTTGGTGAAGAGTTCCTCTTTGGTGAAGCTCTCGGCGAGGCGGAGCATCTCCTCGTGGGTCTCTTGCAGCAGGTGCTTGGCCTCTTCCAGAGGCGTGTTTTGGTGCTTTTCCACCAGCATCTTGTCCATCTCGTGGTAGTTTTTGCGGTACTCGTCGGGCAGGTAGTCACGCGGGTGGCCTTCGCGGATGTTGTTCACAAACTCGCGCATCAGCACTTGCCACTCGTGAAGGTGAATCAGCAGGTCGCGGAGACAGCGGTCGTATTGCCAGCGCACACCGCATTTCTTGGGGTCGGCGGCGAAATCGAAGGAGGCCGATACGGCTTCTTCGCTCATCTTGGCTATCTGTTCGTTGAGTTTGGCATAGCCGTCGGCCATGGCGGCGAGCAGCTCTTGTTTGTTGGTGGGGTTGGCCATATTGATTAAGATGTAGATTGTTGATTACTTTACTGTTACCTTCGTGGTTTCAATACCTTTTATAGTCTCCACCTTGATGAAGTACATACCGGCTTTTTGATGGCTGAAGTCATAGTCAAAAATATCACCGTTAGCGGAGCCTTCAAACACTCTTTCTCCAAGCATATTGAAAATGCTGATGCTCTGGATGCTCTCGGCCTCAATTCTCACCTTGCCGTATGTCGGATTCGGATAAACTGCTGTATTGACAGCATCGGTTTCAGAAACCACAGTGCAATCTTCAATGAACTCATAGAATCCATTCAATCCGATTGGGTCATACCATTGAGAGTTTTGATAGGCCTCGATGCATCCACATGGAACGGTAAGCGTTTGAATCCCAAACTCGGCAAATGCCATGCCTCCCAAATCATTTCCAAGAACAGGAGGTATGATAGCCAAAGACACAGCCTCCAAGACGTGTGAGCACTTCCTGAAGGCCATATCGCCGATGTAGGAAACGGATTCGCCGATAACCAGTTTTCCATCTAATCCTTCACACTGGAAGAACGCACTTTCACCAATGGTTTCAACTGAATTCGGAATCACCAAGTCACCCGTCAAATCGAAGCAAAAAGCAAAGGCATTATCTCCAATGGAAACCACCGAATTTGGTATCTCAATCGAAGTCATCCCCGTAATGCCCTTGAAGGCGTTGTCGCCAATGGCAGTGACGGAATTAGGAATAACCGTATTCTTGCAACCTGTGGTCAGTTCGTTCGTGCTTGTTTCAATGATGGCGTTGCAGTCGTTTCTGGAGTCATAAACGCTGTTTTCAGGGTCGACCACAATGCTGTCGAATTTACAATACACGAAAGCGTCTTCGCCAATGGATGCCACATTGCTCGGAATGTTCAACACGCCGGTCAAGCCATCGCATGAGTTGAAAGCCCAGGCGCCTATGCTCGTGACGCCGCTACCCAACATCAGTGTTCCGTCAAAACCATAGCATGTGTGGAAGGCGCTTGCCTCGATGGTGTTGACAGAATTCGGAATCATCAGATTGCCAGTGAAACCTGAACAATAGGCAAATGCTGCCTCTTCAATGGTGTTTACTGAGTTTGGAATGGTCAAACTTGTGAGATAGAAACAATACATAAATGCAGCGTTTCCGATGACCGTCACAGCATAGTCATGGCCCTCGTAACTCACCGATTCCGGGATAATCAAATCTCCGGTGGCATTATAACCGTCGACATGGCCTATGACCGTTACGGACACTTGGTCGTCATTGACACGATAGATCAAGTCGCCGACCGTGAATTCCGACGGAGTTGAGCTGTAGGTCATAAACAGGCAAGTCGGGTCATAGCTGTTGCCTCCACCATGGAGCGCGCCCAATAGGGTATAGGCGCCGGTATTGGGGTCAAGCTGATACAGATTGCCATAATGGACGCCAAACAATTCGCCCGTCATCATGTCGAAAGCCATCTTTATCGGCAAATCAATCGAGTTGATTACGGTCAATTGCGCATTGGAAAGATTCAACATGCCAAACTCGCCCCAAGAACTTATCATATAAGCGTTACCCTCCATGTCGATAGCCAGATTGAAGCCGTCGTGTTCTATCACGCCGTGGTCTTGCATGCTGCTGGGATTAGCTGGGTTGAAGCTTTTCAGGTGCTCTTCCGTGATGAGATAAATCAATCCGTCGGCGGGATTGTAAGCCATATCGTTGACGTAGGAGACGTTTGCAATCATCACTTCAGGCAATCCAATGAGATTGTTTGTGGCATCAAAGTTTGACCTGCAAATATTATAGCCGTTGTCGTTATTCACACTCCACACATAACCGTCGGCAAAGGTGGCTGTCGATACTGCCGGGATTTCGTCCGATGCGATGGTCACCGACCCTAAATCTTGCATGGTAAAGGTGATATACTTGTATTCTGCCGGGCTGGAAGGTAAAATGTATCCAAACCAGTTGGCGGTTGATGCGGGGCCTTGCGCCTTGGCGATGCCGGCAAGTACGAAGAGTAACAAAGTCAGTTGTAAATACTTTTTCATGATTGTTTAGTTTGGTTTGACGTTGTATTTTAATTTGGGCTACAAAAATACGAAAAAGCTTCATTCATTTCGAAAACTCCACAATAGCACTCGCCTCGTTTCCAATGGCAAGCGCGATGATGAAGCCGTTTTCTGTCTCGAAAAGGGTAGGGGTGAGGCTGTCACCCAGTTTGGCAGCCACTCGGTATTCCACGCGAAGGCCCTTAACGACAAAGTCCTCGGGTAGCAGTTCCATTGCCATGCGGATGTAGTTGGCGTTGTTGACGTGGCGGTTGTAGTCGATGTCGGCGCGCATCACCTGGATGGGTGCAAAGGTCTTGCCTCCTTCCTTCGGCAGGATGATACGACGGTCTTTGTAGTTCATCTCCAATTGCGGCTCGATGAGCAACGAGTTGGCCACGGCATCGTCCACGCGTTTCAGCTTGCCATTGGCCTTATCGACAAAGGCACCCATGCTCCAAGTGCGGTAGCAGGGCTTGCCTTCGGCATCATAGATGAAGGTGTTGCGGAAACCGAACATAGGCTTCATGCCGTAGACCGAGGTGGTCACGGTAAGTTCTTCCTTGAAATCAGGCACGCGTATGATCTCCACCTGCCTTGAGGCCAGCAGTTGCGCCATGTTCTCGCGGGCGAAATATTCTTTTACTTGTGGCTCGCTGTCGATCCACATCTCCGAGCAGTCCTGCATCATCTGAAGGGCGGAAAACAGTTTGAGTTTGCCCTCGCTGTCGCAGGCGCTGGTGGTCACTTTGTAGTTTAGGCTGTACATAAATTCTAGTTTTCGGCAAAAGTACGGTTTTTTTGCCTACAAGGACAATAATATCAAAGCTTATCAGTTATTCTTAGGTAAATAGCCATGATTGACTTTTTCCGAAAATATGTTTCTGTCGTCGCCCTCATCCTGATGGGTCTGTTCCTTCTTGACCTTACTTTCACGGATCAAGAGGATTTGTACGTCATGGAACAAACTGAAATCCTGTCTAATATGTCGTTTGACGGTGATGAGTTTGACGAAGACGAAGATTCGGATTTCGTGCTCAATGGTCCATCGGATGGTTTGCAATGCCGATGTGACCTCTTCCCAGTTACGACAATAGGAGAGGAGCAAAATGAAAATTTATGCTCGGCGGCTTTGCGCCTTGGACAGGTGAGGCGTTATGCCCCAAGGAAAAACTTGGCAGACAGCCATAACTATATCATCACGAAAAACATAAAAGATGGTGCGGACTACGGTTCGGACCATCTTTTTTTATCCGATAAGTCAAACTTTTTCTTTATAACGAAAGCGGTCAATACGTCATCGTTGGCCGCTTTTTCAAATTTATGCTTATGCTCATTGTTATCGCAATTCTAACCCTAATCGCAGGCATCGGGGTGTTTTTGGTGGCCTGCAAGATGTTGAGTACCAGTCTTGAAAGTGCAAGCAGCGCGGGCTTGAAGCGGTTGTTTGCCAAGATGGGGAATAGCAAGTGGCTCGGTGTGGGCATTGGCACGGTGGGCACGGCGGCCATCCAAAGCTCGGGCGCGGTGACGGTGATGGTCATCGGCTTCGTGAACGTGGGCATCATGTCGCTTGCGCAGGCCGCCACGGTCATCTATGGCGCCAACATCGGTACCACGGTCACGGCGCAACTGGTGGCCTTGGGCATGTTTGGCGGCCACGGCATCTCCACGACGGTGCTCTTCTCGGCTTTGGCTGGCATCGGGGCCTTCGTGATGATGTTCTCGAAGCGCGATAAATGGAAACAAACCGGAAGCATCCTGGCGGGTTTCGGCTTGCTGTTCGTCGGCCTCGGCATCATGTCGGGCGCCATGGATGAATTCGCCGCCTTGGATTCGGTGAAACAGTTTTTGGCCACCATCAGTAACCCGTTGCTGATTGTTTTCATCGGTGCTTTGCTCACAGCCATCATCCAATCGTCATCGGTGCTGACTTCCATCGCCATCACCATGGTAGTGGCGGGACTGCTCTCGCTCGATCAAGGCATCTTCCTCACGATGGGCTCCAACATCGGTTCATGCGTAGTGGCTATTTTGGCGGGCATGACCAGTGGCCGAAACGCCAAACGGACTGCCCTCATCCATTTGTTTTTCAATGTGATGGGTGTGGTGCTGTTTTTGCTTATCGCCTTGCTCCTTCATCTTTTCACACACGGGACTTGGGGCTTCGGGAAGCTGTTTGAAACCATGTTCCCACACGCCCCGCAGGTGCAGCTGGCCATGTTCCATACCGTGTTCAATGTCTGCACCACCTTGGTCGCACTGCCGCTGACCAACGGTCTGGTTCGTTTGGTGTGCCGCATCATTCCCGACCATGTCGAAGAGCATCCCGATGACAAGTTCCATCTGCATTTCCTTGACGATTCGATGTTGGTGACACCCGCCTTGGCGGTCAGGCAGTTGAAGGCCGAAGTCGAAAACATGGGTGCGTTGGCCCACGACAACTTCTGTCGCGCCATACATATCGTCACTACATTGGACTTCAGTGATTTGGAAAAGTTCAAGAAGATCGAAAACGAACTCAATTTCTTGAATAGCGAGCTGACCCGTTATGTGGCGGCGCTCTCCGCAAAACCACTCAACCAGACCGATGGCAAGTTCTTGAGTTGCAGCGTGAAAAGCGTGAGCGACCTGGAGCGCATTGGCGACTATGCCGAAAACATCGTGGAATATGCGGAAAGCCTGCAAACCCAAAATGAAACGTTCTCTGCGCCTGCTGTGTTGGAAATCAAGGAGATGGAGCAGAAGATCACGGCGCTCTACCACGAAGTCATGAAAGCCTACCACGACCTTGACTTCACGGCGCTCGAATATGCCTATCAGATTGAAGAACAAATTGATAGTTTCACGGAGACCATGGAATCGCAACACATCCAGCGGCTTGTGGCGGGACAATGCACCCCACAAGTGGGAGCCGAATACATCTCACTGGCGCAAAACGCCGAGCGCGTGGCCGATCATTTCATCAATGTGGGCAAGAGCATTAGGAGTTTCGCTTAGTTGAAGTCAGAGTTGTTTGGAAAGTCCTATGGGATACAGAAAGAATCCGGCTGTGATGTCAGAAAAATAGGGATTTAATACAGCAGCCCAAACGTCCACAGCGGAATTGAAATTCCATGGCCGTACTCGATGTCGTCTATGTGCACTAAAAAAAGTGCAATATTTTTAATTTTATGCACTAAAAAAAGTGCATTATTAAGATTGTGGGGCTTGATGACAGGTATATCGAGGCATAGAGCATCAGGACTTCGCTTAAGATCGCACATTGTCGGCGATAAAATTGATGATTTGTCGCTGAAAAGGCACTTCTCGCTCGCAAATTCGCTCGTAATTTTTAAGTTTTCCGAGCGATTTATAACAAAGAAAATCAAGTTATTGCAATAATTACACATCCTCTTTTACTCGGAAATTTGCTCGTAGTCGCTCGCAATTTCTCTAATTTGCGAGCGACCATAGCGAGTGGTTACCGACAGTTTTATTCGTTATCTTGCCAACTTCTCTCAGTTTGCGAAGGATATTGTAAACCTTTGTATTTTTCTGTTTATCATCCAATTGGTCGGGCAGTACATCCCGCAATAGCCGTACAATTTCCTGTTTTGTCAGACTTCCATGGTCTTTCAGAGAGTCCAGCAACAAAGCCTCGCACTTCTTTTCTGCTAGCCCTTTGTGTTTGGTGTATTCTACTTTTTGGTTTGCTGCCTGAGCAATATCCTTCGACACATAAATATGCAGCAATCTAAAAACACTCTAAAAACCATCGTGTTTTTGCTGTTTTTTATTATCTATTTGATTGTCAGCAAAAAGATTATTTTTCTAAAAACCAAAACTCGTTTTCAACGCATTTTTTGGGTTTTTATACTTATGGAACAAGCCGATATTGTGTCCATTGTTTTGTTCCATTCTGTTCAACTTTACCTTCTTTAATCAACTCTTGCATCTGTCGTTGCAATTTTCTGTACGTAAGTGATAATTACGATAACACGACTATCTAGCCAAACACTTTTATTAATCTTTGCCGCATATTTTATCCATACCTGCCATCAAACAGCTAAAACAATAGACAGTAAGCTGCCTTTTTGTTCGAGAGGCGAAACCGTAATTGATTATTTCGTTTGGTTTTTATAGTTATTTGTGGACTACAATGTAATAAGAACAGCAGTTTTTGTATTTTAAAACAATATAATATGGAATCATGATGCGAAATAAAAAAGGAAGAAAGTATGTCAACTTGCCAGTATACTTTTATAATCAAAAAAATGGACAAAAACATTGTCACATAGAATAAAAATGTATACATTTGCACCGAGTTGAATGTCGAAATAATCTATGAGAAATATCTCGCTTTTGATGTTTATTTATGCCTAAAAGAATACCATTTAAAGTTTCAGCTCGTACTGCTCGTCTTATTGGGCGAGAGAATGTTGCTACGTCTAAAGGTGCTATCATTGAGCTTGTGAAGAACGGATATGATGCAGATAGTCGGTTCTGTATTATACTAATTGATAATAGGTTTGGAGTGTATCATTATCAGCTCAGTAAGGACGATTATAATCACTTGCTTGTTCTTGGCATAGAACAATCCCTGCTTGATTCCATTTATCAGGAAAAAGAGGGGAACTATTATGAGAAAACAGATGTTGATATTGAACAAATAGGACGATTAAAGAAACAACTTCAAAAAAACTCAACACTTTATATCATTGATGCAGGTGAAGGAATGACGGGTAATATCATTCAAAACTATTGGATGACGATTGGCACCGACAATAAATCTAACAATTACGTTACTCATGGCGGACGAGTTAAAGCTGGTGCCAAAGGGATTGGTCGCTTTGCACTCGACAAACTTGGTGAACGTTGCGAAATGTATACATTTTTTGATCCAAAGGTTCACGCTGATACAAATGAAGAAGGAGAACCTACAAATTATGTTGGCTATCATTGGGTAGTAAATTGGGATGAGTTTGAAGGTGCCAACAAGACTATTGACAATGTGGGAGCCGAGTTGGAAGGGATTTCTGACAAAACTTATATGGATTGTTTGAACAATGTTCCTCTTACAGATGCTCTTAAAGATCTTATTGCAGAGAAGCCCGTGCTTCATGGTACAATCCTTAAGATTACTCAACTGCGAGACATTTGGGACTCTGATGCTACAAGTCGTATCTATGATGATCTTGGAGTGCTAGTTCCTCCAACAGAAAGCAGAGAGTTTGTCATCAGTTTGCAATCGCTTGATGAACCAAATAAGTACGGTGAGGTTGAGAACTCTTTCTGCGATGATTTCGATTATAAAGTGGTTGCTCATTCAGATGCGAATCAAAATGTTGAAATTAGGGTCTATCGTCAAGAATATAACGTTGAAGCCATTCCTCTTTCTTTCTTCGAACGTGAGAATCAGAAAAACTATCCATATCAAAGAGAAGATTTCCTGCGTGGTTATTGGGATACTGAACGAACTTTCTCGCAGTTAATTCCTGGTTTCCATGATTCTGACACGGATAGTGTCTTGTCAAGGATTGGGTCATTTGATTTTACATTCTATTACCTGAAACGTTCCGCTACACGCAATGATGAGATTCGTTTTTTTTATCGTCAATGCCCTTATAATTTAAGGAAAAGCTGGCTTGATAAATTTGGGGGAATAAAACTATTCCGTGATAGCTTTAGAGTCCGACCCTATGGCGAAAAGAATGATGCTGCTTTTGATTGGCTCGGTTTAGGCATGAGAAAGAATAATAGTCCAGCAGGTATTGGGAAAAAGGACGGTGGCTATCGTGTAGAAGCTGAGAATGTTGCTGGATCTATCCTCATTTCCCGTTTGTCTAATATTGATTTTGAGGACAAGTCTAGCCGAGAAGGATTACAGGAAAATAAAACATTCTCAATCTTCAAGCAACTCATTATTGGTATTATAAAAATCTTTGAAGACGACCGTTCGTTAATTGCTCGCGAACTTGTTGCCGATGATGAAATGCGTAATGGAGCGGCGCGCGATAGGGAACGTGCAGAAGAACTTGCGAGTAAGATTATCGCTCAAAGTCGTAAAAACGCCGAAAGTTCGGATGGTAAAGACCAAGACCAAAACTCCGCCAACTATCAGCTGCAACTTCTGGCAAATATTAATGAGCGGAAAAACGAAGAAATTAAGCAACTACGAGAAGAACAGCGTATTTTGAGGGCATTGGCAAGTAGCGGATTGATGTTGGCATCGTTTGCCCATGATTTAAGCAAGCTTAATGATTCCATGGAATATCGGTATGAAAAGATAAAGAATCTGTTCCTCACCAAAGTAAGCCCAAAAGATTATCCTGAAGAACGTAGAAAAAATCCATTCTTGCTGATAGACCAAGCTCAGCAGACTGATCTTAAGATGCAACATTGGCTGAATTTTTCAACTGATATTATCAAAAAAGACAAACGACGCAGAAAAACGGTGATGCTTGTTCCCTATTTTGATAAGTTAGAAGACACTTGGTCTGGAATCTTTGAAGAACGTGGCATCAAATTCAAACATTCTAATGTTGAAGATATTTCTATGCGCGTATTTGAAATAGATCTTGATAGTATTTTTTATAATTTGCTATCGAATTCGGTTGAAGCCTTTGTTCGATCAAAGGAGGATTGTGAACGACAGATAGAACTATCTGTTAAAACCAATGAAAAGTCCATAATATTTACATATAAAGATAATGGGCCTGGGCTTTCGAAAGATATAGTAAATCCCGATGACATTTTCAAACCTCTCTTCACAACCAAAAGAAATGCAAGTACTGGAGAAGAAGTGGGAACAGGTTTGGGAATGTGGTTGGTAAAACTCATTACCGAAGACAATGATGCTCGAGTGACCCTGCTCACTCCACCACAAGGTTTTGGAATTCAATTTATTTTTCCCATTAAATACACACAAAAATGATGGATTATAAGATATTGTTTATTGATGAGGAAGAAACTCAACATGATCAGTTTTTAGACTATTTCGAATTAGTATGCCCTGAAATTACTCCAAAATGCATGTTCCCAACTTCGACTATTGAAGAAATGTTGGAAATCATAGAAGAGATTAAGCCAGATGCGATTGTCACCGACTTTAAATTGAATGATATTAAAATAGACATAAAGTATACAGTTAAGTATAATGGCATCGAGCTAATCAAATCCATTCGTGGTCAAATGGACGATTTTCCATGCTTTGTCGTCACTTCTTTTGATGATGACGCAGTTAATGATACCGATGATGTCAATCTTGTTTATATAAAGGATGTTTTAAAAACGAAAAAGGATAATGATAAAGCCAAAGTTACATTTGCTGAACGTATAATAAGTCAGATTGACAAATATCAATCAAGAATTGGAAATGCTAAAAAAGAACTGATGACCTTGATAGACAAGCGTAAAGCAGGTAATGCGACGGCTACTGATGAGGAAAGAATAATAGAACTCGATACTTTCCTTGAGAAAACCTATGACAACACTTTTGTTGTACCTAAAGAGATGAAGAAATTTTCAAATCTTGATAGGTTGAATACTTTGATAAGCAAGGTTGATAATCTTTTGATGAAATTAGAATAGTATGCCAAATCCTTTTAGAACATATACTCCGAAGCGGACATATTCAAAGACTTTGAATGATTATCATTCATATAAACCGTATTTGGAGAAAGATTTCTGTAAAAAATGTGGATATACAGGTTGTTCTCAGATGTGGTTTGGAGGAAAACGTACATTCCAAATTGACCATCTGAAACCGGAATCAAAATATCCAAAACTGATTAATGATTATAATAACCTCGTATATTGCTGTTCATACGTAAATCGTGCCAAGTGGGACGATGATAGCCCTAACTATCTTGACCCTTGTAATGTTGACTACAATGATCATTTTGAAAGAGACGATAATGGTTATATTGTAGCTAAAACGAAGGAAGGACAGTACATGGTTGAACACATGCATCTCAACTTGGTCAGATATGCTATTATATGGAATTTGGACCGATTAACCGAGCGCATAAAGAAACTAGAACAAATTGATAATCTCTCTCAAGAAGTCAAAGATTTAAAGTTAGAAATTTTACAAGAGTATTTCAAATATTCCCAATATCTAGCTGACAATCAGTAGTAATGAACAACAAGATATTCAAATATTTAGAGAAGAAAGGGTTGTCAGATCCTTTTGAGGTAAACAGCCTGTTTGTTTCGACTTTTGTACAAGAGAAAGGTTGGAGTGTACAAAAATGTTCTGTAATAAAAGAATTATTAAAGTATGAAAAGAACAAGGTTAAAGAGTTCTCAAAGGTTCTAAAGGAAGATGATTTTGTTTTTTGTCTGGAAAATTTGATTAAACTATTTGAGTTTGTTATTTCACCCTCAGACAGAATTGTTACAGGAGCAGTATATACTCCTGCTAATGTGAGGAGTAGGATTATAAGAGAATGTGTAAAACGATGCTCGAATATACAAGATGTGAGGGCGGCTGATATTTCATGTGGTTGCGGGGGCTTTCTAATGGATATGGCTATATGGCTACATCAGAAAACAGGTAAGCCGTATTTGGAGATTTTCAAGGAAAACCTATTCGGAATTGATTTGCAGGAATATGCTATTGAAAGGACAAGGATATTGTTGTGTTTGCTTGCTTTGTCAGAAGGAGAAGACGCTGACTTTGAATTCAACTTGTTAAACAGAGACACCCTGGATTTTGAATGTGGTGATTGGAATGCACATTATACGGGATTCGATATTATTGTGGGCAACCCGCCTTATGTTTGTTCAAGAAATTTGTCGGAAGAAACGCACGATAAATTAAAAAACTATGATGTATGTTCTTCAGGACACCCCGACCTATATATCCCGTTTTTCAAAATCGCTATAGATATGCTAAATAATGATGGCCGGTTGGGGTATATCACGATGAATACTTTTTTGAGGTCGATAAACGGCAGGGCCATAAGAAACTATTTTTCTCGCAACAGGTACAAAATAAGCATAGTGGATTTTCGCGGTTATCAGGTTTTTGAATCAAAGAATACATACACGTGCCTTTTTTTCCTTGATAAGAAACTCGATTCAGAATCCATTAATTATGCGGTGGATGATCGAGGGATTCTTTCAGATGACGTTAATTATTCATCAATACCGTATGCGAGTTTAGATGGTACTAAAGGTTGGACACTTAATCAGTTTAAATCGACTATAGCTATTGAAACAATAGGAATACAGATAAAGGATTATTGTCCTTCACGACATGGAATAGCCACTCTCAGCAATGATACTTATATTTTTAAACCTGTAGAAGAAGACAAAAGATATTATTACCTTGAGAGTGGGAACAAAAGATATCCTATTGAAAAAGGGATTTGTAAAAGCATAGTAAATCCGAATAAACTTAATTCGATAGATGCATTGAATTTTTTGATAGAGAAGGTGATTTTTCCATATCGAATAGAGAATGGACATGCTTATACCTATGAGCAAGCTGAGATGGCTTGTTGCTTTCCCAAAGCATACGAATATTTGAATGCAAATAAAGAGATATTATTAAAAAGAGATAAAGGAGATATAAGCGCTTATCCTCAATGGTATGCTTTCGGCAGGACACAATCGCTGGTTTTGCCAAAATATAAGCTGTTTTTCCCAAAGTTTGCTAATCGTCCTTTACGGTGTGTTATATTTGACGATCCTGAATTATTGTTATATAATGGTTTGGCTTTTGTAAATACTGATGAGAGGAAATTGAGAATTTTGAAGGCTATCATTGAAAGCGGGTTGTTTTGGAACTATATACAAGCTAACGGTAAACCGTATGCATCAGGATATTACTCATTGAGTGGCGTTGATATTAAGCATTTTGGGATACCTAAAATGTCTGTCGGAGAAGAGGATGAACTGTTGTCAACAGGTGACAAGAAAAAGATCGAGGAATGGCTAAGAAAACGTTATGGGATAAGTGAGTGATAGATTTAAAGAACTTGTGTGTATAGAAAATCGATGTATAAAA
>JAEEGJ010010401.1_pt1 | contig 24225 bp, 14 predicted proteins | sample 8958761 | NCBI WGS metagenome assembly JAEEGJ01 (sample SAMN16246546, study PRJNA631951) | gut metagenome | biome: gut microbiome; feature: rumen; material: RS-attached | host: Bos | place: Iran: Karaj | collected 2018-10 | reverse complement strand
CTCTTTTTCTGGCCTCCGCAAGCCGACAACAGGGTCAGCACAATGCATGCCAAGGCAATGATGGAAATCTGTTTCATATCTATCGTTTCTTGTTTCGAGGACAAAATTACGAAAAAACCTTGAAATCTACAAGGATTTCGCATAAAAATGAAACGCCCCGTCATCCGACGGAGCGCTCAAAACGATAAGCACGCTTGCTTTTTTTAAAAAAAAAACACTATGTTAACCTAAATCACTATGATGTTTCATTAATTATTTATATATTGAGTATTGTGTTGGTTTTACCCTTAATATCATTATGACGTACAAACAAGGAAAATGTTTAATGCAAAAACAAAAAAAATATCATTTTATGTGCATTTTGATATTTTTTAATTATCTTTGTAGGCAATAATACAATAATATGAAACAGATTTTACCTTTTATATTATTTCTGGCCATCATCGGCATGGGCTCTTCCTGTAGCAGTGAACAGACCGAGGAAGCGGAACCCGTGGTTACCGACACGTTACCCTCGCTGATTATACAGATTCAGAAGACGTCCAGGCTCTATACCACCGAATACCACATCCACAAGATTGTCACCCACGACGATGTGGTCCGTCTGAAGGGCAATTTCCTCAGCAAGGACTTCGACATTCCCCTGCCTTTGGGCGAACGCAAGGTAGCCATTCCGATGGATGCCACGTTGAAAGCATATATCGACTTCTCCGATTTCTCCGAGAAAAACATTGAGCGTCATGGCGACAAGATTACCATTCTCTTGCCCGACCCGAAAATCACGCTCACCAGCTCGAAAATCAATCAGAAGGAGATTAAGGAATATGTAGGTCTGACCCGCTCGCATTTTACCGATAAGGAGCTGACCAACTACGAACAACAGGGTCGCAAGTCCATTCTGGACAATGTGCCCAACATGGGCTTGATTCAGACGGCACAGGAGAATGCCACCCGCGTGCTGGTACCCATGCTCACCCAGATGGGCTATCAGGAGGAGAACATCACCATTGCCTTCCGCAAGAACCTCAGCATCCAGCAATTGATTAACTCAAATATTGAAAAGCAATGAAGTGGAACATCAAATATAGTCTGTACGTCGCCGTAGCCGTCCTTGCTCTGATACTGGGCATCTGGCTCATCCTTTCCGTGAAGAAGACCGAAGTCAGCGTGGATGTCGACCAGAAAATCAACATCACCCCTGAGCAGATAGAAAGCATCAAGGCCATTGGCGAGTGGGAATTCCTGTCGATTGCCGACGAAGTGATGGTGGACACCCTGCGCAAAGGCATCTTCTCCGACGACCATTTGGTGCGCATCTACTACGGCACCGTTCGGCTGGGCATCAACATGCATCAGGTAGGTCCCGAGTGGATCAAAGCTTCGGGCGACAGCATCGAGGTCACCCTGCCTAAGATTGGTCTGCTGGACCGCAACTTCATCGACGAGGCCCGCACCAAGAGTTTCCACGAAAGCGGACGCTGGAAGCCTGCCGTTCGTGAGGCGTTGTATCGCAAAGCCTACAAGAAGATGCTGAAGCACTGTCTTACGCGTGAGAACATCCACAGTGCCCAGGTCAATGGCGAAGCCCAGTTCCGTCACATGATGCAGGCTATGGGCTATGACCATGTCCTGATTAAATGGGAAGAATAATAAGATAATAACAACACAAGAATGGACCTGTTAAACGACTTTTTCCGCGAATTCAGCAATCTGCTATGGGGATGGCCAATGATTATCCTCCTGTTAGGTACACATATATACCTTACCATTATTTTGCGTTTCCCACAACGTAAGATTTTCACCGCCATCCGCCTGTCTTTCAAAAAAGATCTTGACGGACAAGGTGACGTATCACAGTTTGCTTCTTTGGCTACCGCATTAGCCGCTACTGTAGGAACAGGGAACATCGTTGGCGTGGCTACTGCCGTCACACTAGGAGGTCCGGGGGCCGTGCTGTGGTGCTGGCTCACGGGTGTGTTCGGCATTTCCACCAAGTATGCCGAAGGTCTTTTGGCCATCAAATATCGCGAGGTAACGCCACAGGGCAAGATGATTGGTGGTCCGATGTATGCTTTGGAGAAAGGTCTGCGCATGCGCTGGCTCGCCGTTTTGTTTGCCGTCTTCACCGCCTTTGCCTCGTTTGGCATTGGCAGTACCGTTCAAGCCAACGCCATCTCTACCCTCACCTCCGAAGTTTACACGGTGTCTCCCTACATTTCCGGTCTGGTCATCTGTCTGCTCACGGCAGCGGTTGTCTTAGGCGGCGTCAAGAGCATTGCCCTCGTCTGTGGCATGTTCGTACCTTTTATGGCACTGGTCTATGTCTTGGGGTGTATATATATAATAGGTGTCAATGCCCAATATGTATGGCCAGCCATCAAGCTGATTGTCGAAGCGGCCTTCACCCCTGAAGCTGCAGGAGGCGGATTCATTGGCAGTACCGTGATGACTGCTGCCCGTTTTGGTATTGCCCGTGGCTTGTTCAGCAATGAGTCTGGTCTGGGTTCTGCTCCTATCGTTGCCGCAGCTGCTCAGACCCGCAACCCCGTCCGTCAGGCTTTGGTGTCATCCTCCGGCACCTTCTGGGACACGGTGGTCATCTGCGCCTTTACGGGTCTGGTCATCGTGAGCTCCATCCTCGCCCACCCCGACATCAGTGTCACCGACGGCGCTGCGCTCACCAAGGCAGCATTTGCCAAGATTCCCTATGTGGGCACGCCGCTTTTGGCCTTCGGTCTGATGACGTTCGCCTTCACCACCATCCTGGGCTGGTGCTATTACGGCGAACGCGCGGTCGAGTACCTCAAGGGCAAGAGCTGGATGCTCGGTTACCGCATCGCCTTTGTCGCCATGGTCTTTGTGGGCAGCATAGTCAGCCTTGACGTCGTGTGGAACGCCGCCGACTGCATGAACGCCCTCATGGCCATCCCCAACCTCGTCGCCCTACTGCTGCTGAGCGGCGTCATCGCCCGCGAGACGAAGCATTACCTCTACGAGAACCGCCTCGACCACCACGCCCCCACCGAGGGTCAAAATGCAGAATAGCTAATCAGCAAAGCCCCAGCCAGTTAACGGCTGGGGCAAAATATTTTCTTAAAAAATAGTTGTCAGTTCAGGAAAAAGCAGTACTTTTGCAGCCGGGTAAGTCCTACACGGCCAGCTCCCTCCCAATCCCCCAGGCCTTGACCGGAGCAAGGGTAACGAGGTCGTAGCGGCGCGCTGTAGCTCACTTGCCCTTTTTTTGTACCCCTACCTATTCTCCATAAAAGCTTTGATTTTTTCGTAGTAGCCGTAACTTCCCACGAATTCATATCCGATGTAGTCGGCACTATTATTCCCTTCAATCAATTGGACATGATCTTGCGAGATGGCGACATCCCATCCCACGAGTGCCATTCGAGGCAAACGCTGGGCTGCAGCGACACACGTCTTGACCACCTCGTCCCATAGAGGCACCTTGAAGCCCAACATCACGATATCGGTCTGAGGATGGATAATCACCCGGTTGCCGTCCTTGGAGATGCCTTCAGACGACACCACCCCCGTGTTCAAATCCACCTCATAATAATAGCCGCCTGTGGCCGTATTGTCAACCAGCGTATCACCCACTCCGGCACGCAGGAACGCCTTCATGATGCGCGCCTTGCCATCGGGACGGCATGCCGTGAGCACCCTGATGGTGTTCACCGACTTGTTGCCGAAGACCATGTCCTCGTGCTGCACGATCAACTCCTCGACCAGAACATTCTCCTTGACCAGCGAGTCATACACGCACCGCAATTCCACATCATCGTCCACATAGTCCATCTTGCGGATACCGTCACCTTGCTTGCCGTCCATCGGTTTGACAATAACGGTCTGATATCGGGCCATAAATTGCTGGAAGTCCTCAAACGATGACTCCTTCACCCACAACCAGCCACGATGGACAAAATCGCTGAAGAATCGGTTAAATTCGGGTTTGTTCTTGAAATAGTGGACGTCGGCGGGACTATTGTACTTCTTTTCAAGCGCGAGACGGCGGTAATGCGTCAAGCACTTGCTGCGCTGCGGATTGCTATAGCGCCAAAATCCCCCAGCGATATACTGGTCGATGTGGGCACCATGGCGCACAAATGCATACAGGTAGTCGAACAGGTGGTAGAAGCGGTTATAGCCTGTGCTGCGCGACAGTTCGGTAACCGCCTTGTATATCCTCTTCAGATAGTGAATGGCAATACTTGGATTCATCTCAATCAAGGCTCACTGATTAATTTACGAGCACCACAAATGTAGTCATTACAAAGGTAATGAGCAAATGTTATGGAATCAATTCTCCCAAAACAACATTATTGTATGGTTTTTCAGCGACTAGCGGAGCATGTCGATGACCTCGTCGAGGTTGCCGTCGTTGGGCGATGGGGTGACGCCGAGCAGGTAGCACAGCAGCGGGTAGATGCACACGTTGCGGAAGCGGTCGGGCTTCTCGTAGCCCACCTTGAAATCGGGGCCCACGGCACGGAAGCCAACCTGCATGTCGGCTGCTGTGTGGTCAAAGCCGTGGCTGCCGCGTTGTTTTTTGGAGGGCTTGTCGGCAAAGAGCCAGCCCACATCGGGCAGCACGACGACATCGCCCATGTTCTTGTTGGTGCCGTAGCCCAGATAAGCGGGGATGTCGGCCTTCTTCCAGGCACGGATGTGGTCCACATGCTGCAAGGCATCGCAGATGGAATCGACATATTGCGGTGCGCTGGCATAGATGAGCGTGGGATAATCGTTGCAGAAGCGTTCATACCAGTGCTTGGGCAACACGTCGTCGATGTCCACAAAGCGTTTGGGATCGACACTGGTCATGCCATGGTCACCCGTAATGATGAGGTTCACCTGGCTGGCAATGGGCAACATTTGGATGCGCGTCCACATCAAGCTCAACAAGCGGTCCATGTCCTCCATGGCACGACGCGTCAAGCGGTTCATGGGGCCGTAGTTGTGGCCGCTGCGGTCGGGCTCTTCAAAATAGGCCATCACCAGGTGGGGACGGTCCTTCTCGGGCAGACGCAGCAAGCGCAAGATCTCGTCAACACGCTCTTCAAACCCGATTTGCTGTGTCTGGTAGTCCAGCCAATAGGTGGGATGTTCGCCCTGGATGGCCACATCGCTACCTACCCAAAAGACGGTCGCCGTCTTCACGCCCTGGTGCTTGGCCGTGAGCCACACGGGGTCACCGCCATAGTAGTAGCCCTTGCTGCGGGTGTCCTTGTTGCCCAACGAGAACTCCACGCCACGCTCACGGTCCCAAAAGGTGTTGGTGATGATGCCGTGGTGGTCGGGCGTGAGGCCCGTTGCCAGCGTGTAGTGGTTGGGGAAGGTCTTGCTGGGGAATGACGGCTGCATCACCGCCTTGACGCCCTCTCGCGCCAGCTGTTGCATGAACGGCACGTCGTAAGTGTCAAGGTAATCCCAGCGCAGGCCGTCAAGCGAAATAATCACTGTGTAGTTATCACGCCCTGCCGCCATCGCATGCCACGGCAAGACGGCCATCAATAATACCAGATAAATTAATCTACTCATTTTCATATCTTTGCTTTACTCATGATCAATCTGTTCTTGCTACCCACAAAGGTAGAAAATAATTGTGAATCATGCAAAATAATCCACCGAAGAATGACCACCGCACCTATTCAAGGTGCGCACCTGGCATTCCCAGCAAGCATAACAAAAGCAGGAGCGGCCACTAGGGTCGCTCCCACTGGGTAAATTCATGATTGAATGTAGTTGTGCTTAGTAACTGGACTTAGAAAATAAGTGCTCTTTCAGTTACTGGGCTTTCAGGTGCGAGAAGTAGATACCGTTATACAACTGCGGTGCGCCGTTAAAGGTGCTCTTGACACCGATAACACTCAGATGGTCACCAACAGAGATGCCCAGGGTCTCCAACAGGTTCTTGCGGTTATCGCCAGTAGCGCCCCAGCCGGGGTAGCAGCCATAGACGTAAACCTGGTTGGTCTCGTCCTTCAGATACAGATTGCCATAGGTGGGATTGGCAATCTCAACAATCTCGCCAGTGAGCATGTAATAGGTGTTGGGATCCTCTTCCTTTTCCAGGAACTCGTCGATGGTGACGGGAGTCACAGGCTTGAAGTCCTCAAGGACAGCACCGGTCATTTGAGGAGTGCCCTTGTATTCGCCACGCTTGCCCACGAGGGTAACGATGTCACCAGCCTTCAGGCCGGCAGCCTCGAAGTCACCCCTGGCACCGATGCCGTATACATAGGTCTCGCCCGACCAGTCACGCACATATACATTACCATATCTTGGATTGACCACGCTGGTAATCACGCCAGTGATGCGATACTGGGTGTTGCCTACCTCAGCCTCCAAGAACTCGGCTACGGTAGCGTCTACAATCGACCCTTTTTGGTATATCGTGGCCCTTAAAGCGTATTCACTGCCATTGTTGTCTGTAGTCTTGAAGGTCACCATAGCACTACGTTCATCTCCAGGGTTGGCGCTGGCAAGAAGTGTTACTACCGGCTCGTAACCATCAGTTATCGAGACAACCGACAGCCAATCGGATGCCTCGACGGGAATATCCACCGACACGCCATTAGAGGTCCCACAAAACAGGTTCACGGCCAAGTTGCCACCCGTCACAGGAATTGTCGCATCCTGTGGGTCAAAGCCCAATATTTTTATCGGACACTTCACGATATTAAGAACTGTGACGTCAATCAGTTCGACCATACCATTATAAACCCCTTTTGGACCCTCTACTGTGACAATGTCGCCTTCCTCGATACCTAGACTTAAGAAGTTCTTAGACAAACCGTTAGCATCCAATGTGCCATAAATATAGATTTCACCAGTTTCATCTACCAGGTACCAATTTCCATAAATGGTGTTGATAATCCGGTCAACTCTTCCTTTCACACGGTAGATTTCACCAACAGGACCGGCTATCACATCGGCACACGTGGACTCGTTGACAAACGGGCCTTCTTGAATCCAATGAATAATGGTGTTCACATCAGCAATGTTTACTTCTCCGTCTCTATTGACATCTGCACACGTTTCATCAAAAGCTACCGGAAAATCAAGGATCACTTTAATGACTTCATTTACATCGGCAATATTCACTTCATTGTCTCCATTGACATCGCACGATAGCGTTTGACCTGCAGCAGAAAACGGCAACAGCATCAATAACGCACAAAACAGTGTTGAAATCTTTTTCATGCTTTAGTTCCTTTTTGTGGTTAACATCAGTTTGTCATGCAAATTTACAATAATATCCTAGAATGACACTCGTTTACCCAGGAAAAATGTCTTCATTCACTGAATTAGTAATGACGATAAAAAGCGGGAGCGGCCACTAGGGTCGCTCCCGCGGGTAAATTCATGATTGAATGTAGTTGTGCTTAGTAACTGGACTTAGAAAATAAGTGCTTTCTCAGTTACTGGACTTTCAGGTGCGAGAAATATATACCGTTAGACAACTGCGGTGTACCGTTATAGGTGCTCTTGACACCGATAACGCTCAGATGGTCACCAACAGTGATGCCAAGGGTCTCCAACAGGTTCTTGCGGTTGTCGCCGGTAGCGCCCCAGCCGGGGTAGCAGCCATAGACGTAAACCTGGTTGGTCTCGTCCTCCAGATACAGGTTGCCATAGGTGGGATTGGCAATCTCAACAATCTCACCAGTGAGCATGTAATAAACGTTGGGATTGTCCTCCTTGTCCAGGAACTCGTCGATGGTGACGGGAGTCACAGGCTTGAAGTCCTCAAGGACAGCACCGGTCATTTGAGCGGTGCCCTTGTATTCGCCACGCTTGCCCACGAGGGTAACGATGTCACCAACCTTCAGGCCGGCAGCCTCGAAGTCACCCTTGGCACCGATGCCGTATACATAGGTCTCGCCCGACCAGTCACGCACATATACATTGCCATAGCTAGCATTGGCCACGCTGGTAATCACACCAGTGATGCGATACTGGGTGTCGCCTACCTCTGCCTCCAGGAACTCGGCTACGGTAGCAGCTACAATAGCACCCTTCTGGTAGATGGTAGCCTGAGCGGTGTATTCCTTGCCCTTGTCGTCGGTGGTCTTGAAGACAACCGTTGCGCTGCGGTCACCACCGGCGTTGGCATTGGCGTGGAAGGTTACCACGGGCTCAGCACCACCGCTGACCGAAACGATGCCCAGCCAGTTCTTGGCCTCGTCGGGAATCTCGACCGAGATACCGTTGTTGGTCTTGCAGGTCAGGTTCACGGCAACATTACCGCCCTCGACGGGGATGGTAGCATCCTCGGGGTCATAACCCTCGACCTTGACCAGAGACTTCTGGATGTTGATCACGGTCACGTCAACGAGCTCTACAGTACCGTTATAAACGGTCTTGGGACCCTCGACGGTAACGATGTCACCCACCTCGAGACCGAGGCTGAGGAAGTTCTTGGTGTTACCCTTGGCGTCCAGCGTACCATAGATGTACACTTCACCGGTCTCGTCGGCGAGATACCAGTTGCCATAGGTGGTATTAACGATATTCTTAACAGTACCGGTCACGCGGTAGTTCTTGCTCTCGGGGCCTTCAATGACCTGGGCGCAAGTTGCTTCGCTAACGACTGCGAGGCCTTGAATCACGTTGATGGTCTGCTTCTTGTCGGCGCACGTCACGTGCAGCACGGTGGTACGGCCATCAAGGGCAGCGGGAGCGGTGAAGGTCACCTTGGTCTCGCCTGCGCCACCATTCATCGGGCTTACGGTCAGCCAATCGGGAATTTCCTCGGCGTCAAATGCCCAGGCTTCCTTGGCTTTCACGGTAATCGTATTGGAACCGCCGGCCACGTCAATGCTCACGTAGGATGAAGAAACCTGAATCTCATCGAACAGGGTCATTGCATCGTCATCGGAGCAACCTGCCAGCAAAGCGACCAGTGCAAAAAACGAAATAAAATATTTGAGTTTCATAATATTGTCTTAGTCTTTAGGAATTAGTTAAAGATGTACTTAATACCGATAGAAGCGTTCCAGCACTGACCGATGGCCTTGTTGGGAACGAAGGTCTTGGTGGCACCACTAATCGAGCTAGGAGTCGAGAAGGTGGCATAACCCTGAGCGTCAACGCCCTCATACTTGAGGATGCGGGGATCGCTGCCGATTTCGGGGTTGAGATACTTGCTCACGCCCCAGCTCGAGTTGAAGAAGTTGAGCACGTTCTTCACGTCGAGGAGCAGCTGCAGGGTGTGCTTGGCACCGCACACGTTCAGCGAGAAGTCATGCTTGTAGCTCAAGTCGATGCGGTGAACCCAGGGGTTGTACAGGCTATAGGCCTCGGCATACTGGCCCTGATGGTTCTTCAGGTAGTTGTTGTTGTGCACATAGTCCATGAAGCGGGTCTTGTCACCCTCGCTGACGAAGCGGAACTCGCGGTTGGCAACCTGCTCGTCGGTGGGGATGTACAGAGCGTCGTAGTTGTAACCGTCGCCGTTCATGTCGTTGGCCATCATGTAGGAGTAGTTGTAACCGCCGCGCCAGGTCTCATAGATCAGGCCATAGTGGTTACCGCTCTTGTCGTGACCGGTAGCCGACAGCACGAAACGGTCAGGAGTTACATACTGCGAGTTGTGCAGCTTGATGTTGTTGGGACCCTCAACGGTGGGTACATAGGTGAAGGCGCTCTCGGCAGCGCTACCGGGCATACCGGTAACTTCCTTCTGTACGGTGTGGGTGTAAGCAGCCATCAGGCTCAACCAGTCGGTGGGATCAGCATTCAGGGTGATGTTGCCAATCCAACCATAACCGCGGCTGGTGTTCTCCAGGACGAAGGCCTTGGTACCCGTGCGGAAACCGGCAGGATAGATAGGACGGTTGTCAGCACCGTTGAAGCGGGCATAACCACCCACGCTGGGGATAGCCCAGTCGCTGATGCTGGCAGCATTGATGTTCTTGTTGAAGATACCCTCAACGGTCACGGTGAAGGGGAACGATACGGGGATCGTGTAGTCAACAGCCAACGAGGTCTTCCAGACCATCGGCATCTTGAACTTGGGATCCACGGCACTGATCGACGAGGGAACGGTACCCATGTCAGAGGTTACGTTCTCGGGATAACCCATGCCGATGAGCATATTGCGCAGGGCGTTGATAGTAGCCTGGCCATTCTCGGTCACCAGACCGCCGGCAAATTGGTTCATGTCGATGTAGCGGTTGCCGTTGGCATCGGTGGTGTAGGCACCAGTGTAGTTCTCATAGCCACGGGTAGGCTGGCCGCTCTTGCCGTCCCAAACCTTGGTGTTGCCACTGAGCTGAGCCTGATACTGTACCAGACCGCCGTTGGTGGGCATGTTGGTGAAGAATACCAGAGGCAGACGACCCGAGAAGAGACCCGTACCACCACGAAGCCTCAGAGCCTTGTTACCGAAGACGTCCCAGATGAAGCCGAGGCGAGGTTGAACGATCAGGTTGCTGTTGGGCCACTTGCCAGTGTCGATGTGACGCTCCTTGCCATTATTATCATAATAGGTGAGGGCCAAGATGGCGTTGTTGGTGATCAAGTCACCGTTGTTGAAGAACAGACCGTCCAGACGCAGACCGTAGGTCAGCTTGAAGTTCTTGGTCACGTTCCACTCGTCCTGTGCATAGATACCGGCCTTGTTGAACTGCACGCGGGCAGCAGGCTTGGTCTCGCTGCCGTAACCGTAGGTCAAGCAAACAACCTCGGGAGCAGCACCGTTGATAAAGTCGTCAACGCTGTTGTAGCGGTAGTAACCGGTACCATTACGCATGTACTGGTTGTCGGCCATCTGATGCTCAAAGCTCAGACCACCCATGATCTTGTGGTTACCGTAGTACCAGGTCACGTCGTCACGCAGGTTCCAGATGGTGTTGTGAACGGCGTTGTTCCAGGTAAAGAGCTCATAACCCAGAGCCATATAGTTGTTATCATCCTGAGTGATGTCGATGAAGGGGAACTCACTGGAGTTGCTGGAACGGATATCATCCAGTTTAGACAGAGTGGCCAGGAACTGGTTGGACAGGTTGTCGGCAAGGCGACTATTCAAGTCAAAGGAGAAAGAGTGTACCACGTTGTCCATACCATACATCGAGTTGGCAAACGACATCGAATACTGCGACATACGGGCGCCAGACATGCGGGTACCACCATCCATTGATGTGGCATTAGGGGTGTTCCATACTTTATTCTTAGTGTAGTTGTAACGCAGTGCCAAGTGGTGGTCTTGGTTGATATTCCAGTCCAAACGGGCCAACAGTTTGTAGTTGTTCTCGTCGGCAGGAAAACTGGTATAGGAACCCGTTTCATAGCCATACTTGCTGCGCACAAAGTCGCTCACGCGGGCCAAATCGTTAAGTGTGGTGCGAGAAATGAACTGGTCGGGAACGGCAACGCCATCGGTCGAAGCACGCCAGCGGTTCGTTACGGTAGGAATCTTGGACATCTCACCATTCACAAAGAAGAACAGTTTATCCTTAATAATCGGACCGCCAAGGGTGGCGCCAATGGTAGTCACCTGATCCTTATCGCGAGCTCCACTGATCTGGGTGCGCTCAACAGCGTCACCACGCATGTTCTCGTTGTGATGGAAGACGTAAGCACTGCCACGGAACTTGTTGGTACCGCTCTTGGTAATGGCATTCACGCCACCGCCAATGAAGTTGGTCTGACGAACGTCATAGGGCGAAATTACCACCTGCAACTCCTCAATAGCCTCGATACTGATGGGGTTACCACCACCAGGAAGTTTATCGCTCAGACCGAAGTTGTTGTTGAAGTTGGCACCGTCAACGGTGAAGTTGGCAGTACGGCCATCGGTACCGGCAAAGCTCATGCCGTTACCGCCGTAGGGCGACAGACGGGTAATGTCCGTCAGGCTGCGGGATACCGTAGGCAGATTGGTGATCTGAGCGCTGTTGATGTTAGTAGCAGCACCAGTCTTCTCGGCACGGAACTTGGTGGCCGCTGCAGTAACGACAACCTCGCCGAGGGCGTTGGCATCAACACTCAGGTCAAAGTCAAGATTGGAGGTCTCGGCCAGCTGCAAGGTCACGCCTTCAATGCTGCGGGGCTCGTAGCCGATGTAGGACACGCTAACGGTGTAGGGGCCACCGGGACGCATACCCTGGATGGTGTAACGGCCATCCATGTTGGTCACGGCGTTGTACTTGGTGCCCGAGGGCGTGTGCAGAGCCGTGATTGTTGCACCAATCATCGCCTGCTGGTTCTCATCGGTCACAACACCGGACAGCGCCGAAGTCGTCACCTGAGCACTCGACGACAATGCTACCAGGAACATTGCCACCAAAGCCAAAAGCTTAACTGTTCTCAACATAAAAGTAAATAGTTTTAATAAATGAATAACTAGTAATTATTAAATATTTGGTTGATTAAACTATCATTTATAAAAGAGTTCGCGCCACATTAGCGGTACTATTCCCGTCTAATCTGGCGCGTTTGTCGCTGGACCCCCTCTCTTGCAGCGGGTTATGGAATTGGCTTGCCGCCTCACCGCTACAAGTTATCTTGAAAGGTATGCCCAAAGAATAAACTGACATTCTAATCTAAAGCCCTTATTTCGGGTGCAAAGATAGGCATTTTTTTCATCATGGGCACGATATTTCGAGGGATTTTTTCAACAATTTCTTTTCGCATCCTTAAGCCTCTCACTATCAATATCATATATCAGTAAAGCCTCATACCTGAAAGGGATAAGACTTTACCGGTTTATATCATTCACAGGGCTGCTGTCAAGATAATGTCCAAGACGCAGTTCACGTCGGCAATGTTCACCTCGCCATCACTATTTACGTCTGCCTGACTATCTGAAGTGTCATCGCCAGTCAAGATGACCCTGATAATCTCATTCACGTCAGCGATATTCACGTCATCGTCTTCGTTCACGTCGCCTTTTGCCACATGCTTCCTGAACTCGATGGGAAACACATTCCAGCTGGTAGAATAATAGAAGGCGCCGAAGCAGACCACATCATAGGGTATGGTATTGTCCTCGGGGTAAGTGATATTGAACATGTTGTGGAGCGTCACTTTAAAGCCTGTTTCCATATCCTTGAGCTGATTGGAAGAGTAGCGATAAACGCCCTGCAACACGATGTAATGGTGTAACAACCTGTCATCGACATCGGCAATCGTGGCTGGAGTGGGCTTGACCGGCTCACCATGGGCAGCAACAGTCCACCCGCCGACGGGCATCACCTGCTTGGCATAATACGGGTAATACATGTGCGGGGGTGTGAGATTCTCATTTGACCAGCGGGCCAGGGCATTGACGATGATGTCGCCGTTCTCGAAGGTTTCCTCCTGGTCACCATAAATCAACGTTTCGTCGCCCACGCAATCGCGCACATACAGATAAGCCCCATTCTGATAAATAGCGGTCAGCGGTTCAACAATGCGCACAACCTGGCCACTCGGGCACTCCAGCAATTCGGCTATCGTACGCACTTCGGCCGTATCGGTCGGCAAAATCGGCAACAGGCGGTACTCTATCCGCCCATTGGGCATCTCATGGCTGCCTACGATACCCTGCAGCACATCATAGTGGCCCTCGCTCAACTCCTGCTCAAAGGTGTTGTTGCCACGGCTGGTGTTGCCATGGGCATCGGTGAGCACAAAATCCGTCCCATCCAAACCGCTGACGGTAACATCATGCAGGGCCACCATGTGAGCCCAATGCTCATGGTTCAGGTCGGTGGGCTGGATATCTTCGGGCACTATCGTTTCATGACCGGGCAACGTGGCCCGCATGTTCTTGGGGTTTTTCAGCAGCACCTCGCCATCGGCCATGGTCTTGTTGACATAAATCTCTGGGGGAATGACATCTCCAGTAGTGTAAGTCCGTTCGGTCGGGCCATAGAGCAGACCATAGCCCGTGCGGTCCTTGACATACAGATAGTCCCCATGCTGGTACAGTACCGTCGTATTAAAGCGTAACCTCACCTCGGTATTATCAGCCAAGCCACTGTAATCATAGCCCAACCCATAATAGAAAATGTTACGGCTCAGGTAAACCGTGTTGTCATCGACCACGAAGACGTACCAGTCTTCAGGATCCGATTCCTCATATTCATAGCCCACGACCATCGGAAACATAAATTCCTGATAAACGTTGACCGTATTGCCTGCAGCATCCCTCAATATCCTATCCATCTCATTGAGAACCACATTGCGCAGCACAACAAAATGCCCCAGCAGGCTGTAGTCAATCTGGTTAATGGTCACTTCCTCGGCAAGGGGTTGATTGACATAATCGGCTCTCACAATGCCCGACACATCTTTCAGTTCGGCCATCCCAAAGCCATTACTACCCCCCACGGTTGCGGTATAACCGGCTTGAATCACATCTCCGTCACTTAGTCCAATACGGACATTCAATGCCGCATAGCCGGTCTCATCTTTCACAAAGGTCACAAAATAATCATCGTAAAGCACAGTGGCATCATAGCCCAGAGTGACCTGAGTGCCTTTCGGCAAACTGCTGATGTCTCCCAAGCCGTACACCGGCCCATCATCTCCGGCAAGCGCAGGAGCCATCCCGGTTGCACTGGCATAACCCGCAACAAAGCAGATCACAAACAAAAGTAGAAACCTATTCATAAAACAACACACATTAAGGGTACCTAACAAACCGTGCTGCACCTACCGGGTTATCCCGATGAACGCAGCACAGCATTTATCTAAATAAACTTTTTTCCTGGACCGTTGCGGCACACTTGCTGCAAAACTGCCACAAGTGGCCAATAACGGCAATATGAATACTTTTTCTCTCATTATTTTCAATAAATCATGTTTGCAAAGTTACTCATTTTCAATCATTCAGCAAAAAAAGAATGGCAAAAGAATCGACATTGCCATTCGTTTAACGTTTTTTTAGCCTTGCTTTACACTTGGAGCACGGGTGCTTACTTTTTCACCCTATCGGGGTGTTGGGCGATGAAGGATTTCCAGGACTTGGCGCCCTTGCCGGTGAAGGGCTTGTTGCGCTCGTAGAAGTGGCACAGGGCAGCTGCGAGGGCATCGGTAGCGTCGAGCAGTGCAGGCATCTGTGCCTCATCGATGCCTAGCGTGCGCTGCAGCATCATGGCCACCTGCTCCTTGCTGGCGGCGCCATTGCCCGTAATGGCCATCTTGATTTTGCGAGGCTCATACTCGGTGATGGGAATCTCGCGGTTCAGGGCGGCAACCATCGCCACGCCCTGGGCCCGGCCCAATTTGAGCATCGACTGCACATTCTTGCCGTAGAACGGTGCCTCGATGGCCATCTCGTCGGGCAGATACTCGGCAATGACACCGCTCACGCGCTCGTAGATGTGCCGCAGCCGCAGGTAATGGTCCTCCATGCGGTTAAGCTGCAGCACGCCCATGACGATGAGCTCGGGCTTCTTGCCTTTCACGCCCAGCAGGGCATAACCCATGACGTTGGTGCCCGGGTCGATACCGATGATAATATTATCGTACTGTTTCTCCATCGTTTCTCGACTGCAAAGGTAATGAAAAGTTTAGAGTTCAGAGTAGAGTGCGGCGGGTGTTTTTGTCTTGCGACCCGCACAATCCCCTACTCTAAACTCTAAACCCTAAACTCTAGACTCTAGACTCTAGACCTCCAGTTGAGCTCAAGCTCAACTGGAATCCTTACCATACTCCAGACAGCAGATAGTCAACCAGCTCGGTAACGTCGCTGATGTTGATTTCGCCGTCGAGGTCACAGTCAGCATTGTCGAGGCTCAGAGCCGAAGCATTGCCTGTCAACAGGTAGTCAATCAGCACGGTCACGTCGCTGATGTTGATTTCGCCATCCTTGTCCACGTCACCGCGCAAGACAGTCACGGGCTCGGTCCACCTGTCCACAACCAGGATACCGCCCTCGAGGTACAACGTCAGGTTGTACTTGCCGGTAGGAATCCTGAAGGAGTTGGTTCCTGCAACCACGGCGAGCTCGGTGCCCAAGCGGGCCTCGTTGATGAGGTAGTTGTTGCTCGTGGCGCCCATACGGTCGCCGGCGATCTCGTCCCACGAGTTGCCCAGCGCCTTGGTGAAGCTGAAGTAGCTGTAACCGCCGTAGGGATCCACAAAGTCGATGGTTGCCGTGTACTTCTCGCCATTGGTCGTCGTCATCTCGTAACCGTTGCTGGGCGACCAGCTGGCCGAGTTGATGTTACCCAGTACATATACCTTGCCGAAGCCAGCTGCTCCGGTACCGGCATACTTCTCGGTCACGTCAACATAGGTGTCGGCAGCGCTGTACTTGTAGGTCGACAGGTCGCTGTTGGGATAGATGAAGAACGCGTCGCGCGTCACATTGATGGCCGACGTCTGGTTCTCAAAGCCAAATTCTCCATTGTTGAAAATGACATTCACCTCATCGGCATCGGCATGCAGGCAGTACCACTCGATGTCGTTAAGGGTCACCTTGTCGAGCGTGCTGATTTTCTTGCCAGGCCAGCTGTCACCAGTCAGGCTCTCGTCACCGCTCCATGCCCACATATAGGCATCGTTCATCGAGGTCTTGACATAGATGTTGATGCCCGTGGTGGCGGCAGCAGTGATGGTATAGATGTAGCTCTCGACGTTTTCGACCTGGTTACCGTTGAGCACACCCACCTTGAGCGTGGTGTTCTCGGTAAAGGTCAGCGTGGTCGTAGCAGTGATGGTAGCGCTGCTGATGGTGGGTTCGCTGCCGTCGGTGGTATAGACGAGCGTGGTGCCACTGGCGCTGGGAGCAACCGTGAGGGTCACGCTGCCCACATAGTTGCCGGCGGCCTTGCTTACCACGGGATAGCCCAGGATGCGGCCATCCTTGCCCACGTGCTGCCAGTCGATGCCGTTGCTGATGTACAGGTTGTAACCGTCACCGCCCTGAACCAGGGTGTAGCCCGAGGGTGCTCCGTTGAACACGGCGCCGCCCACCTGCAGGTACAGGTTGCCGCGGGTGCCTTCGGTCTCGAGGATGTAGCCACCGCTGCTCTCCTGCTGGGTGAGGATGTCGCTCTGGTTGTGGACGCCAGCGGCGCGGCGGGCCTTGATGCAGTTGTTGATTTCCTGAGTGTAAGCCAGGTAATGCTTGTAGAAGATACACGGCGTGCCGGGCATTGTCAGGATAAAGGCATTGGCGGGCATGACGTTGGTCTTCAGGCAGTCATAGTTGGTGTTTTGGCCCGTGTCGTGGTTGTCGACAAAGGTCACCGAGTAGCGCTGATAGTTCTTGTCGGCAGCCAGGCCCTTATCGTTGAGGGCGCTCCAGGTGCAGCCGCCAAAGGCGCTCTGCATCGGGTACTTCAGGGCGAAGTCAAACACGGCGGTCTGGATGCGGTCGTCCTGCTTGGTCTCGTTCAGCCACCAGCGCAGGGTCTCGGCATTACCGTCCCAATACTCGCCCACCGAGAAAGCGGGCTCGCTGGCCTTGTTGTACAGGCCCACATAGTAGCCCGCATAACCCTTACACATGTCGTAGCGGAAACCGTCATAACCCAACTCGTCGATGAGGTACTTCTGATAGGTCTTGACGTTCTTCTGCACATTGGCGCTGGTGTGGTCCAGGTCACGGCTGCCGTCAAAGTTCTCGCCCTCGTCGTTAGCACCGGTGGGGGCATAGCCCGAACCCGCGCACTCGTCGTTGCGGCAGATGTCGGCCAGCGACCAGGTCATACTGTACTCCTCGCCAGTGACGGGGCCGGTAACGGTCTCGTTGGCGAAATCCACCCAACCGGTCTTGCCGCTCTTGTGGTTGATGACCATGTCCATGAGCACGCTGGTGTTGCGGTTGTGGAAGGTGGTGATCATCTCACGCAGCTGCGACTCGGTGCCGAAACAGGTGTTGTGCTTCAGCCAATAAACGGGCATGTAGCCCATGCTCTGGGCGGTGCCGTTGGCATCGATGCTGCCCGAGTTGGGCACCCACACCACGTCAAAATACTGGCCCAGTTCTTGGGCATTCTCGGTCAAAGTGCTCCACTTGGTGGCCTTGTAGCTGTCCCAGTAGAAGCCCTGCAGCATCACGCCGCCGTACATCGACGGCCAGCCCTTGCCGGCAACAGGCGTGGAGCCACCCTCACGCGTGATGACACACGTCAAGGCGTTCACGTCGACGGTGATGTTATAGGTTCCTGCAGGAATACGGAAAGAGATGTCCACATTATCACCAAAGGCATTCAAGGGAATGGTCTGGCCCAGTGTTGCCGAAGTCACCCAGTAGTTGCCCTCGCTCACGGGCGAGAGACGGTAGGGCAAGATGCCGTCCCAGTCATCGCTGCTGGTAGCCAGCTTGGTCGTAAACGAGAAGTAGCTCACGTTGGCATCCTCCTCCGACCATTCGCCGTTGAAGGTCACCTGGGTGGTAAACACATTGCCGTCGGCAGTGCTCATCTCGACGCCCTGGCTCGGATTCCAGCTGTTGCCGTTGGCCTCGCCCAGGATGTACAGGTGCCCGGTCAAGGGATTGACGGGCTCACCACCTTCGCTGAAAATCAGGAAACGCTTGTTGATCGTGTCAAACTTAAACGTGTAACTCGAGCCATTGCCCGTGAAGTAGTAAGCGCCCGATGCGCTCTTTTGGGTAGGTATCCACGTGTCAAAGGCAGTAACCGCCTGGTCGCTGCCTTGAGGACCATAGCGGTAGTTGTTGTTAAACGTGTCCCAATCATCAGGCGATGAGGCCTGATTGTCGGCAAACACAAAATATACCTTGCCACTGACCGTCGTCGTCAGGTAGTACGTGCCGTCGGCCTTGGCATTCATCCGAACGCCCCCAGCGGGGTTCCACCCGCCGAAGGGGCCATCGCCCACGATATACATCTGGGCGCTAACCTGCAATGTCAGCAGCGACATCACAAGCGCAAGAAATAAAGCAGTTGTCTTTTTCATATCCTTGGTTCTTAAAGCTATTATTTGATTTTTGGTTATTCCGATGGTCAGCAGGGCGTTGGCGCCCTCAGAATTGCAGTCCAAAATTACTCATTCCTTGCCATTTAGCCCGTCACGCTCCACTGTTCCATCCCCAAAAATCAACGCAAACGATTGCACGCGCATTCGGGACATCCTCTCTTTGGTTCAGGGGTGAAAACTGGCAGCAGCAAGCCTTCAACTCAAAACTTTATATTACCTTTGCAGCATAATATAGAATGAGTCATGAAGAAACTGGTGATTTTTGACCTGGACGGCACGCTGCTCAACACCATCGAGGACTTGGGACAGGCTGCCAACTATGCGCTGGAACGCAATGGCTATGCCACCCACAGCATGGCGAGTTACCCCTACTTTGTGGGCAACGGCGTGCGCCGCCTGATGACGCGTGTGCTGCCCGAGGATGCCCGCGACGACGAGACCGTAGACCGCGTGTTGGGCGACTTTCTCGAGTACTACGATGTGCACTGCATCGACTACACCAAGCCCTATAACGGAATGTACGAGCTGCTGCAGGACCTACGCGACATGGGAGTGGCCATGGCGGTGGCCAGCAACAAGTACCAGAAAGCGGTCGATAAAATCATCAACCACTTCTTCCCCGACATCAACTTCATCGCCATCGAGGGACACCGCGAGGGCGTGAACGTCAAACCCGATCCCAGCGTGCTTTTCACCATCCTCGCCAAAGCCAAGGTCGCCAAGGCTGACGCGCTCTACAGTGGCGACAGCGGTGTGGATATGGAAGCCGGTCGACGTGCCTGCATCGACACCGTGGGCGTCACCTGGGGGTTCCGCAGCAAGAAGGAACTCGTTGAGTACCATGCCGATGCCATTGTCAACAACCCGATTGAAATCCTCGACATCGTCGAGAACGGCATCAGCATCTCCTAACACCCCCTAAAAGAACCAACAACTAACAACCAAAAACTAGAAACTAGGGACTAAGGACTAACAGCTAGAAACTAGGGACTAGAAACTAAGAACTAAGGACTAAAAACTAAAATATGGACTGGCTAACTGAATTATTCATCGGCAACAGCGTGGCACACACCCTATTCATCTATGCCATCGTTATCGCTATAGGTGTAATGCTGGGCAAAGTCAAGATCTTCGGCATCTCGCTCGGTGCCACCTTTGTCCTGTTCTGCGGTATCCTTGTCGGCCACCTCGGCGTGGAAGTTGACCCGGCCACACTCAAGTTCATCCAGGAGTTTGGCCTCATCCTGTTCATCTTCTCCATCGGTCTGCAGGTGGGCCCCAGCTTTTTCTCATCGTTCAAGCACGAGGGCATCCAGCTCAACGGCGTTGCCATGCTCATCGTGGGCCTCAACGTGGTGGTGGCTCTCGCCATCTACTTCATCGCGGGCAACATCAGCATCACCGACATGGTGGGCGTGATGAGCGGTGCCGTGACCAATACGCCCGGACTGGGTGCTGCCCAGCAAGCCATCATCGAGACTGTGGGCGACCGTGCCAGCGACCTGAACGAGTCTATGTCGCTGGGCTATGCCGCCGCCTATCCCCTGGGTGTCATCGGCATCATCCTGTCTATGGTGTTGCTCAAGGCCATGTTCAAAATCAATGTTGATAAGGAAATCAATGAGATTGAGCGTGAGAAGGAGGACAGCCAGCTCAAGCCCCACGTCATCACCTATCAGGTGACCAATAAACTCATCGACGACATTCCCGTGACGCGCCTGCACAGCATCATCGACCGCAACTTCACCATCTCGCGCATGAAACGCGCCGATGGCACCGTCGAGATTCCGCAGGGCGAGACCATCATCCGCAAGGACGACGTGCTGCGCATCGTCATGAGCGCACACGATCAGGATATCTTCGATGCCATCATCGGCCCGCACGTAAACTTTGACTGGCAAGTCGAGACCACGCCTAAGGGCATCGTGAGCAAGCGCATCGTCATCACCAACAACGAACTCAACGGACGCAAAATCGGCTCCATCCGTCTGCACGAGGGCTACAAGGTCAACGTTACACGCGTCTATCGTGCCGGCGTCGAGCTGCTCGCCAGCCCCAACCTGTCGCTGCAGGTGGGTGACCGCCTCACCGTCGTGGGACGTGAGGAGGATGTGGACCGCCTGGGCAAACGCATGGGCGACTCCTACAAGCGCCTCGAGCACCCCAACCTGTTCACCATGTTCATCGGCATCTTCCTGGGTATCCTCGTGGGCTCTATCCCCATCATGCTGCCGGGCATGTCGGTGCCCATGAAGCTCGGTTTGGCCGGTGGCCCGCTGGTTGTCGCCATCCTCATCGGACGCTATGGCCACAAGGCACGTCTGGTGACCTACACCAGCACCGCTGCCAGCCTGATGCTACGTGAGTTGGGATTGTGCCTGTTCCTGGCCTCGGTGGGCATTGCCGCCGGCGGCAGGTTCGTTTCGACCATCTTGAGCGCCAACGGCGCGCTGTGGGTACTCTACGGCTTCCTGATCACAATCATCCCGCTGCTCATCGCCGTGGTCGTAGCCCGCGGCAAGTTCCACCTGAACTACTGCACCATTATGGGTCTTGTGGCAGGAGCCACGACCGATCCGCCCGCACTGGGCTATGCTAACACAACCGCCGGCAACGACGCACCTGCGGTGGCCTATGCAACAGTCTATCCTTTAACAATGTTCATGCGTGTGCTCATCGCTGAACTAATCATCATCTTTGCTGTCGTCTAGACAAATAGACGAGGATAATAATAGGTATGAAGAGAATCTGGCTCATTAGCTTCTTGTTGTGGACACTGTCGGGGATGGCGGCCGAAGCTGACATCGCAACCGCTGTCAGCGACACGCTATCGCTCAACGAGGTGACGGTCACCGCCATCAAACAGAGCAGTGACCTGCGCACACAGGCGACAGCGTTGACGGTGATTGGGCGACAGGAAGCCGAGCGCAATCAGGTGCTGTCGGTCAAGACAGCGGCCGACCTGGTGCCCAACCTGTTCATTCCAGACTATGGCAGCAGGATGACCTCGACGGTGTATGTGCGTGGCATCGGCACACGCATCGACCAGCCCGCAGTGGGGCTTACCATCGACAACGTGCCGGTGATGACCAAGGAAAACTATGACTTTGACCTGACAGATATCACCCGCTTTGAGATGCTGCGTGGCCCGCAGAGCACCCTGTACGGGCGCAACACGCTGGGCGGTCTGATGAACGTCTATACCATGTCGCCGCTCAATTACCAGGGCACACGCGCTGTTGTCGAGGGGGCCAACCACGGCACATGGCGCGTGGGAGCAAGTCATTACCGACTGCTCAAAGACAACCTGGGATTCTCACTGTCGGCACAATACAACAGCACCAAGGGTGAGTTCACCAACCGCTACAACAACCGCCGCTGCGACTGGGAACGCATGTTCAGCGCCCGCACCAAACTCGAGTGGCGCAACCGTGAGGGCTGGTATTTATCCAATGTGGCATCGGTGACGGTGAGCCGTCAGGGCGGTTATCCCTATGAGTGGGTCGAGACGGGCCAGATTGCCTATAATGACACCTGTTTCTACCGTCGCACGTCGGTCATGGACGGCCTGACGCTGCGCAAGGACTTTGACCGTTTCACCCTGTCGAGCATCACCAGCTACCAGTATCTGGACGACAACATGACGCTCGATCAGGATTTCACTCCGCACGATTACTTCACATTGACTCAGGCTCGCCGCGAGCATGCAGTGACGCAAGACTTCATCGCACGCAGCCATAACAAGGCCGAGGGCTACAACTGGCTCGCAGGTGCCAGCGGTTTCTACCGTCGCTACCGCATGGATGCGCCAGTGGACTTCTATGACTACGGTATTGAGCAACTGATCGAGAATCATTTCAACAATGCCCTGCCCCAATACAACATCACATGGGACACCCGCACGTTCTTGCTGGGAAGCCATTTCACCAGTCCCAATTGGGGAGCCTCGCTATACCACGATTCCCACTACACTTGGGGACAGTGGACAGTGTCCGCTGGCCTGCGTTTGGAATATGAACACGCGCGGCTCAACTACCACCGCGAGACGCACACGGGCTACAACATCCTCATGGCAGCCACCGGTGAAGTGTATGCCCACGGGGCCATCGACATCGATGAACACGGCACCCTGGACAAGGACTTCTTTGACATCCTGCCCAATGTGAGTCTCACATGGCACCCATGGGCGGGAAAGAACCACACCATCTATATCGCTGCATCGCGCGGCAGCAAGGCCGGCGGTTTCAACACCCAAATGTTCAGCGACGTGCTGCAACAAAAGCTGATGAAGATGATGGGCATCGGCATGATCTATGACGTGGACAAGATGGTGGGCTACAAGCCCGAGAAAGCATGGAACTATGAACTGGGCGGACACTTCGAGTGCTGGGACGCACGCGTGCAGAGCGATTTGGACGTCTTCTTCATGGATTGCCGCGACCGCCAACTCACGGTCTTCCCGCCAGGAACCACGACAGGCCGCATGATGACCAATGCGGGAAAGACGCACAGCTGGGGCGCCGAGTTTGCCATGAGCGTGACCCCTACCGAATCGACTCACCTGAACATCAGCTATGGCTTTACACATGCTACCTTCAAGGACTATAATGACGGTAAAGTTGATCACAGCGGCAAGCACGTGCCCTATGCTCCGATGCACACCCTGTTTGCCGAGGCAAGACACAGCATCAAAGTCGGCGGCGACGCCGACAAACTCATTTCCTTTGCCGCAAACCTGAGGGCAACAGGCGACATCTATTGGGACGAGGCGAACACGTTGCGCCAGCCTTTCTATGCGCTCTTGGTCGCTTCGGTGACCTGGCAGCAACAGCACTACAGCCTACAACTTTGGGGCCGCAACCTCACCGACACACAATACAAGACGTTCTATTTCGTCTCCATCCAACACCCATTCCTGCAACGCGGCCACGGACGTCAATTGGGTGCTACCCTGCGACTGCAATTCTAGTCGGGTCAGCCTCTTTATCTATTAAATGAGGTTATCGGTCTAGTAAATTTTGTCAGTAATGGAAAAATGCTTAACTTTGCACACACAAACAACATTGAACTACCTGTAAATTAATAAATTACATAAATATTTAGATTAAAATGAAAAAATTATTCTCAATGTTATTCATCGCCACCCTGTTTGGCTTTGTGTTTACTGCCTGTGGCAATGACGACGAACCTGATGTACCCGAAGCTCAAAACCTGGAAAGTGTCCACGAGAACGACCAAATCGACCAGTATTTCGTGTTTGACATCGACATGAACAAGGACAAGAGCACCATTTACATGTACAACATGCGATTTGGAGGAGCTCCCTTT
>JAEEGJ010010397.1_pt1 | contig 24242 bp, 22 predicted proteins | sample 8958761 | NCBI WGS metagenome assembly JAEEGJ01 (sample SAMN16246546, study PRJNA631951) | gut metagenome | biome: gut microbiome; feature: rumen; material: RS-attached | host: Bos | place: Iran: Karaj | collected 2018-10 | reverse complement strand
AGCCCGAAAAAGTTTTCCATAACAGAGTTGTCCAGACAGTTTCCTTTGCGTGACATACTCTGAATTATGCCTTTCTCTTTTAGTCGGTGTTGATACATTTTGTGCTGATACTGCCAGCCCTGGTCTGAATGGAAGATCAGACCTGTATTATCCGGAATCTGTTGAAACGCTTTATCCAGCATATCCATGACCTGGCCAAGATGCGGCCGCTCACTGATGTTGTAGCTGATGATCTCTCCGTTGAACATGTCCAGTATTGGAGAAAGGTATAGCTTCTTTCCAAAGAGTGAAAACTCTGTTATGTCAGTTGTCCACTTCTGAAGCGGCCTGTCTGCATGGAAGTCTCTGTTGATCAGATTTGGCGCAACTTTTCCTACCTCTCCTTTGTAGGAGCGATATTTCTTCATCCTGACCATACTCTTGAGTTTCAGCTGTTTCATGAGCCTTTGTACCGTCTTGTGGTTAATGACATAGCCGCGGTTTCTCATTTCAAGAGTTATCCGCCTGTAGCCATAGCGGCCCTGATGTTCATGGAATATCGCAGTTATCTCTTCTTTCTCGACTTTGTATTTGTCCGGTCTTCTGGCCTTCTTAAGATAGTAGTAATATGTGCTTCTTGGTACTGATGCTATCTTAAGTAGTTCATCAAGCGGATACTTTTGCCTTAGTTCAGAAATGATGACTACTCTGTCTCCTGTTCCGATCTTTCCCGCTCTTGAACTAAGGCTATCAATTTTTTTAAGTATTCGTTCTCCATCCGAAGACGCTGGACCTCCTTAAGAAGATCCTCGTTTTCGTTAACGTCTTTCTTGGGTGGTCTGCCTTGTTTCTTACCTGTCATGTTCCTTGACCTGCCTCGTCGTTCTTCATAGAGGGCTTCTATGCCTTCTTCATAGTATATCCTTTCCCACCTTTTGACAGTATTATCACTTTGAATGCCAAAATGGGCTGCTGCTTGTTTTATGGACATAGAGTGCTGATGCATATATTCTACAACATGAACCTTAAAATCGCCACCATAAGTCCTTTTGGCATTAGCGAGATACTCTGTACCTCCTTTCCTGTACAGATTGACCCATCTATTAATTTGCGAATGTACTATTCCATACTTCGCGGCCAGTGTCTTAAAACCTCCATTTTTTCCCTCCAGATATTCCATAACTATCTGGAGTTTGAGTTCATTACTGTACTTTTTCTTTCCTGACATTTTAAAACCCCTTTCATTAGAGTTTTTGTCTAACGAAAGGGGTTCACTTCAGTGCCGGAGCTCTTTTTTCGATATGTAAACTACAGACTTATTGAACACCCATTATTACTCCTATTGTGTAATCAGAAATAAGACTTTGGCCACCGAATACATAAACCGGAGGATCCTTTGGATATATACTGTCGATATATGTACGCATAATAGAAGACTGCCCTCTCGGATTTGAAGCCAGAACAACAGGCCCGGAAACCCCATATGACCTATTGAATGCTCCTGCGACGATCCCATCTGCGAAACTCTGTCCAGTAGCGAAAGTTATTCCATAAGGTGTATCAAAGCACTCCATCGCCAGCAGTTCCGATGTTTCATATCTGTCTTTTCCTCCAATTCTCTTAGTTTCTGCATAAGCTGAAAGCTCTTGTTCAATTGATTCGCCAACAGCACTTGTTCCGCCTACTATAAGGAAATTAGATATCTTTATACTATCCAAATACTGCTTTTGAGACTCAGTCAGTTTGTCACCTACAAGCAATAGACTCACACCAGTAGTACTGCCGCAAAGTGCATCAGGGAAGTCTTTCCCGGACACAACTGTAACTCTCTCAAATCCCCACTCAACATTGGTTTCGGTATGCAGTTCTGTAAGAACACTGATATTTGTTTCATACCGGTTCTTTCCTCTGAGACGCTTCACTTCATATCCACCAGAAATCAAATTGTCTTCGAATTCCTGACTGACAGCTCCGGTTCCACCCAGAAGGTATACCGTTCCTCCCTCTTTTACTCTATTTTGAATATAGTTCAGCGTCCTGCCCTCAGTTGCGTTGCTAACAAGAATCAATGGTCTTTCATTATTTGCAAGCTTAGACCCCGTGAGCGCATCCGGATAATCCGTGCCACTCGCAACTATGATGCGATCAAAAGGTTCTCCGTGCCTAGAATAGACTTTATCCGCCGCAGCAAAAGCCGTTTCATACCGATCGGTTCCGTATATGCGAGTCATATTCGGATATGTAGATCCATACAAACTAAATATTCCATTAGGGGTGGCAAAGTGTACTCTCGGATCCTGTTCGATCTTGTCAATTGCTTCCGGAACAGTCATCCCTTCCGGGACTTTAAATGCTGCTACCTTGCCTCCTCCCATTACCCATTCCGAGAAACCCATGATTTCCAATACAGTGAAACCATTGTCGTATGCAATATCATAAATCATGTCCTCGCTTTCAAGATCATCCACAAATGTAACTACCATCTCACCATCAACGTAGTCTACACCCGGTTCAAGGGTGCTCCAGTCGAAGTCATCTGAATCAGTTTCAAAAGGTGTTAAGTTTGTCGGTGCAGAATCTGCAAATATGCTCGCAGGCATCAACGTTACTATTATCAGAATGCAAAGAAATATAATTCCTATTTTTTTACTCATCTCTATCGCCTCCTATAGTAATAATTGTACGCCAATTGGTCCATCACTGGCAAAGGTTTTCTAAATAATGCTCAAACAATTCGGACAGTACCCCTGTTCCGCCAATCACATAACCTATTTCTATATCGTCTGTATTTCCTGGTCCTGTCACTGGCTCCTCTGAATCGTTTGCAAATACAAAGCATGTAGAAATAGACACCAGAAGAATAATCAACATAGTAATAGCGGGTATTCTTTTCATAACCCTTTCCCTCCATAATTATTATCAATTGACTTAACCCTCTATATAAATAAACTGTGAAGCACACTTCAAATTGGACAAAAAAACAAAAAAAGAACAATAATTATTATTTTGTAGTCCTTGTATACAAAAACCCGCCAATTGCTTGACTGGCGGGCACTGTCGTTATTATTTCTATTATTCCGGGATTAGCCCCTCAACTATCTTTTTTAGTTCATCAATACTCAAATCTCCGGAAACCATTATTAACGTCTCATCATATTGGAGAAGAGCAACTATCCCGCCTTCATCAAAGATATGTACAGCAACTTCAGTATCCTCAACTATTTCTGTGGAACGGGTACTCGTTTCATTATCAATGTAGACAGCAATGGGAGGACTTTCCTGTATAACTATATGTTTTCCATACTTTGCCGAATAGGTCCAGATTTTCATCTTCATCACTTCGTCGTATTCTTCCGACCTAAGTGTAAAGCCATCTGGGATGTATTTCGGCTCAAAAAACGCAATTTCATCATGCGTTCCATCCGGGTGGTAGCCACTGTCTATTGGCTCGTATCTGTCATTGGTCTGGCTTTCAACTATTTTGTAATTCAAATAATGCATGACCCCGGCATAGACTGAGACCGTCATCGCCAGAATCAAGACCATAAGCAAAACAACTATGCCTGCCTTCCTTAGTGCATGCCTGTAACTTATAGACCCAACGAATGAAGTCTTCTCAGGCAAAAAGGAATCGACATACCTGATCCTGGCCTTCCCCTCCTCTCTTCCGAAGGCCCTGAGTATTCGCTTTGCTTCTCTCTTACTTTTCATCTGCTTCTTCCAGTATCGATCTAAGTTTATCCAAAGCTCTCTTGTGTCTTTTGTAGACTGCATCGCGGCTCATATCCATCATTTTGGATATCTCTTTGAACGAATAACCAAAACTGTATTTATAAGTAAGGATATCTTTGTCGGTCAGGCTGAGCTGATCCAGCATATCAGAGACCTCAATGCTGAATCCGTATTTATTACGGAATTCTTCTATATCTAATTGCCCCTCTATATTATTTAACGCAGTTTCTTCACTAAATTGGACATCAGTCTCAAATAAATTTCTTCTTTCTTCTTTTCTCTTTATGGATATGGCTTCGTTTCTGATAACGGTATATACATAGTTCTTTGTAGCTTTTGAGTCTATATTATCGATTTTGTCTGAATATCGGTACAACTTAACAAGAGCCTCCTGCACCGCATCCTCTGAAAGATGGAAATCCTTCAGTATTGAACGTGCGAGGCCCCTCATCATCGGAAGATACTTCCTGAACAGATTCTCTACTGAATCCTGGATGATTTGTAAGACATTAATAATAAACAAAACCCTTACTCCATATCTCTCTTATATTGTTATTATATCATCCGCCGGCCGTAATAGCAAAGACCCCCTTCGCCGCGATGTGAAAGGGGTCTTTTGCGTTCTTAATAGAGTAATCTTATTTCATCAGAAGTCCGAGAATGTCGCCGATGTCAAGTCCATCGTTCTTCTTGGATCCGCCGCCTGCGAGCGCGCCGATGAGGCTGCCCAGTCCGGATGCGGATGATTTGCCGCCGGCAAGGCCTGCAAGCGTTCCAAGCATGTCTGCAAGTCCGTCTGCGTTGGAAACAGTCTCAGTCTTGTTTGACTTCTTGTTTGTCTTTGCAAGAACTGTAAGAAGTACAGGAGCTGCCATAGCCATGAGCTTGGCTGCCTTCTTTACGTCGATGCCTGCCGCCTTGGCAACTTCCTTCTTGGCTTCTTCAGCCTTCTCCTTGCTGCCGTAGATGTGATTCAGGATCTTTACTCCGTCCTCTTCATCAGCGCTCTTAATGAGCTTGACGATATCCTTCTCATCCAGGTCATGCTGATCCAGCGCTTTAAGAAGACTGTCAGCTCCTGACTTGGTGCTGGCATTGTTCTGCATTGAGGAAAGAAGTGACGGAAGAGCCTTCAGAAGTGTGTTCTGAGCCTCGCTCTCGGTTACGCCTGCCTTTCCGCCAAGTAAACCTAAAACATCTGTCATGGAGGAATTACCGCCTCCCAATAAACCTAAAAGGTCCATCATACCTGCCATATTCGATCTCCTTTCGTAATAACGATCGTAATAAACTCTTTAACGGTATATATTATACGTCCTTTTGTATAGTTATTACAAGGGCGCATTTTACGATTATTGATACTTTTCTATTATCTTCATGGCTGTTCTGATGCCGTCCACAGCAGCGGACACGATCCCGCCTGCATATCCGGCACCCTCTCCCGCAGGATAGAAGCCTTCGATAGTCTCACCGGTCATCAGTCCGCCTCTTAAGTCTTCGTCTCTAAGAAGCCTCACCGGCGAGGAGCTCCTGGCTTCCACAGCGTACATGGCTGCGTCATCAGAGTCGAAACCTCTGACCTTGCGGCCGAAAGCAGGCATTGCCTCCCTTATGGAGTCCGCCACGAATCCCGGCATGCAGTCTGTAACGTCAGGGGCCAGTCCGTCTCTGAAAGATCTCCAGTCCGTCTTGGGAGCATGGTATCCGCCGGCCTTTTGGAACGCGATCTGTTCGTATTTCCTCTGCAGATACATTCCCGCCAGCACATCGTCCGAACCGAAGTCCGACGGTCTCAGATCGCAGAGCACCGCGGAGTTGGCGAAGCCGGAGTCCCGTCCGTGGAAGCTCATTCCATTGGTGGTCACTCCCCCTTCCTCCGAAGACGCCACTATCACGTGGCCTCCCGGGCACATGCAGAAGGTGTAGACTCCCCTGCCTGACTCAGTCCTGTACGAGAGTTTATAGTCCGCAGGGGGAAGCTTCAGTTCTCCCGCCGGTCTTCCGTACTGTGCGATATCTATGAGCTCCTGTGGATGTTCCACCCTCACTCCCATGGAAAAAGGCTTTTGCGCCATCCTGATGCCTGACTTCCTGAGCATGAGAAGTGTGTCTCTGGAACTGTGTCCGATGGCCAGGATCAGATCAGATGCCTCAAGCCTTACCGTCTGTCCCTCTGATACGTACTCCACCGCTTTCATGCGGTTCCCGGACACTTCCATACCGGTCACCCGGGCGCCGAATATCACCTGCCCTCCAAGGGCCGTAATTTCCATTCTGAGGCTCTTTACCACCTCTCTGAGCACATCTGTCCCAATATGAGGTTTGGCCTTGTAGAGGATATCCTGCGGGCCTCCGTGGGCCGCCAGTTCCTCCAGTACGAACCTCATCCTGCTGTCCTTTATGCCGGTGGTCAGTTTACCGTCGGAGAAAGTGCCTGCGCCTCCCTCTCCGAACTGAACGTTGGAGTCGGTGTCCAGCACGCCTTCTGCCGCGAACCGCCTCACTTTCTCAAGGCGCCGGTCCACGTCGTCGCCTCGCTCCAGGATCACAGGTCTCAATCCCGCTCTGGCAAGCACCAGGCCTGCGAAGATCCCGCAGGGCCCGAAGCCCACCACCACGGGGCGGTCTTCCGAAGAGACCTTCGGTATCCTGAGGCTTTCGCTCTCCTCCGGATCATAATTGATCTCCACGGAGTAGACCAGCCTTATGTCAGCCTTGTTCCTGGCATCGATGGATTCCTTCAGTATCCGCCAGTTATGAACTTTCTTTCCGGATCTTTTTGCGGCCCTGGAGATCACTCTTTCAGTTCCCTCGCCGGGCCTCACGCTTATCCCGTTTATTATCATCTGCTTTGGGCTATGCCTCTTCCCGCTTTGATCCCTGTGAGCCAGGCGTTGTTCAGGTTGTATCCTCCGCAGGGACCGTCGTAATCCAGGACCTCTCCCGTAAGATAAAGTCCCTTGACTATTCTGGATTCCATGGTCACCGGATCCACCTCGGATGCCGGCACGCCGCCCTTGGTGACCTGAGCCTCGTCCCAGCCCTTGAGACCTCTGACCTTGAACTTCAGGTCCTTGAGCTCGTCAGCCAGGAAGTCCGCGATCTCCTCTTTGGAGGCCTTCTCACCCAGCCACCGCGCAAAAAACACGTTTTCCTTCCTGATTATGTATCTGGCCAGTTCAACTCTCACCAGGCTCTTGAGAGCATATTCCTCGTCGAATCCCGGCATGTTGAGTCTCTCCAGGATCAGGTCCCTGACCTCCTGTGATGTGAACTCGGGAGCCAGATCCAGCCTGATCTCGTAATGTTTGAAACTGTTCTCGGGAGATTCGTTCTGAAGGGTCTCGATCCTGCCCGACATGTTCATGATGACGATGCCGGAAAGGGAGTCCTCCCTGAACTGCACCTCGCCTTTCTCACTGAAGACGGTCTCTCCGTCTCTCAGAAGGTAAGCCTTGGCCTTGGCCCGGACTCCCTTGAGATTCAGTATGTTGTCCCTGACCTCTACTCCCGTAAGGGCGGGGACAAGCTTGGTCACGCTGTGACCCATTCTTCTCGCAAAGGTGTATCCGTCTCCCGTGGTCCCGAACTCCGCATGAGACTTGCCGCCGGTGGCCAGCACCAGCTTCTCGCAGGAGACATATTCATCATCTCCCTTGATGAGTACTCTGAAGCCTCCCCTGGGATCCTTTTCCGTGGGAACGGCGTTGATCCTCTCCACTTCGGCTTCAGGCAAAAGCTCCACGCCAATGGACGTTGCGGTCCTGATCAGAAGTCTGGCAACGTCTTTTGCGTCCTCCGAATAGGGGTAGAGTCTGCCCTCCCCGTCATTTCTTAAGCTTATGCCCACGCTTGAGAGGAAGTCCTTCACCTCCCCCAGCCCGTCGCATGCCAGATTGGAGATGTTGCACCTGCCGTTTCCGGAGGCCTGCACCTTTCTCAGAAAAATGTCATTTTTCTCGAGGACGGCCACGTCCCACGCGGGACGCATCCTCTTAAGGGTTATGGCAGCGGCCATGCCTGATGCACCGCCGCCTATGACCAGAGCGTCATATTCCTGTTTCATTTCCCTGCTCCGCGCCGGGTTCGGAGTCCTCTTCAACCGGCTTGGGTCTCAGCGCCTTGTCCAGCATCTCAGCAGGCGTGAGCGCCACTTCCTTGAACTGGCTCTGTGCGGCCTTTGCGGCCTCCAGAGCTTCTCTTGCTGCAAGCTGGGCCTCCTTGGCCTTGAGCGCAGCCTCCGTTACCATCTCTTCCTTGGTCTTGATGGCTTCAGGTTTCTGAAGCTTGATGGTGATACCCACGTGAGCCAGGTTGATACCCTGCACTATGATGCACAGTCCCACCAGATTCAGTGAGGGCAGTCCGAAAATATCCGGATCGAAGAACACATAGAATCCGATTATCAGGTTCAGAAGGGCTACTATGAGGTGATCGTAAAAGCTGGTATTCCTGTTTTCCAGGTTCTCCCAGGCCTTCACGGCATTCCTTATTCCTGTGATCAGCACCCACAGACCCAGGATCTGGGGAGCGGCTATCTCAGCGGATATTTTGTCCAGGATGATCAGGGTACCCAGAGCGAAAGTGGTAAGTCCGTCGATCAGTACCCATGCCTTGCTTTCACCGTCCGTTCCTCTGTAGGCGGAATGTGACAGCACTTCGATGATGCCGCAGATCATGAAAGCAAGTCCGATTATGAAAGCCACTGAGATGAAGGTCAGTCCTTCATTGGCTATGAGATATCCTCCCAGAGCCACCAGCACGACTCCGGAAACTATTGTTAATATACGCATAGATATCCTCCTCTATCTTGGAATGTCTCCGCCGGAAAGGGCGTCGTCGTAGACTGCACGGGACCCGCCCACGAACTTGGGTCTTGTCCTGGCCGCCACCACGTGGGCCTCTCCGATCTGTTTCTGGCTGATCCTTACAGGCACCGCGACTTTCTTGAGATGCATTCCTATAAGGGTGTCCCCTATGTCAAGGCCTGCGTTGGCCTTTATCTCCTCCACCAGCACCGGCTTCCTGCAGTTCTGGTACACTGTCATCGCAAAAGATCCGCCCGCGTGGAGCTGCGGCACCGCATTCACTATCTCGGTGCCCGGAAGGAGCGCGTCCTTCTCCACAACCACGCATCTGTTGAGATGCTCGCAACACTGTGCCGCCAGATATATCCCTCTGGGCCTGAGCACACTCATTATTCCGTCGTAAACGGCCTGGGCAGCCTCAAGGCTGGAGCCCTTGCCGATGTTTGAACCCATTATCTCGGATGATGAACAGCCTACGATGAGTATGTCACCTTCCTGTATCCGGGAGATCTCAACTATCTCTTCACAGGCTCTTCTCGCTTCTTCCCGAATGTTCTGCATTTCCAAAATACGCCTCCTATAACTTCCAACTGTTCAAATACTCGTTCTGTTCGTCGGTCAATTTGTCTATTTCGATCCCCCAGGCCGCAAGCCTGTCGGATGCGATCTTCTTGTCGATCTCCTCCGGGATCTTGAGAAGGTGCCTGGGAAGTTCGTTTCTGTGATCCTTGATGTACATGGCGCCGTAGAGTTGTACCGCGAAGCTCATGTCCATGATCTCAGCGGGATGTCCGTCTGCTCCTGCGATGTTCACCAGTCTGCCGTCTGCGATGACGTCGATCTCCTTGCCGTTGGGAAGGATGAAGCCTTCCACGTTGTGGCGGCGCTCATGATGGGATACCGCCATCTTGTACAGGCCTTCCATGTCCACCTCGCAGTTGAAGTGGCCGGAGTTCGTAAGGATGACTCCGTTCTTCATGGACAGCATGTGGTCGGTGTTGATGCTCTTGATGCATCCCGTTGCCGTGCAGAAAATATCTCCCAGCGGTGCGGCATCATCCATCTTCATGACGGTGAAGCCGTCCATCTTGGCCTCGATGGCCTTCACCGGGTCGATCTCTGTGACTATGACGCTGGCCCCCAGAGAGGCAGCTCTCATGGCGATCCCCCTGGATACCCAGCCGTAGCCTGCGACCACCACTGTCTTGCCTGCAACGATGAGGTTGGTGTTCCTCATTATGGCGTCCCATGTGGACTGACCTGTGCCGTATCTGTTGTCGAAGAGATGCTTCATGTCAGCGTCGTTCACGGCCATCATGGGGAACATGAGAAGTCCGGCCTTGTCCAGAGCTCTCAGTCTGATGATACCTGTGGTGGTCTCCTCACATCCGCCCCAGACGTCTTCGGCCAGGTCAGGTCTTTTGTTGTGGATCAGTGTCACCAGATCGCAGCCGTCATCGATTATGATGTTGGGCTTGATCTCAAGGCACTTCTCCAGATGCCTGAAATATTCCTCTTCAGTGGCGTCATGATAGGCAAAGACCGATATTCCGTCCTCCACCAGTGCGGCGCATACGTCGTCCTGAGTGGAAAGAATGTTGGAACCTGTGACGGACATCTGTGCTCCGCCTGCAGCCATGACCTTCACCAGATAAGCGGTCTTGGCTTCCAGATGTACTGAAAGAGATACCTTGACTCCCTCGAAGGGCTTTTCCTTAAGGAATCTCTCCTCAAGAGATCTGAGAAGGGGCATGTGGTCTCTGACCCATTCGATCTTTAAATGTCCATAGGGCGCAAGTCCTATGTCTCTGATATCATAGTCCATTTATGAAACTCCTTTGTTTTGCTTAAACGGGTCACTCCCCGTATCTTTCTTCTATCATGGATGCGATGCCCTGGGCCAGTCCCCGGATCTCATCCTCTGAATCGCCTTCAACAAGCACGCGGATCACCGCCTCGGTCCCAGAGGTCCTGATGACCACCCTGCCCCTGTTGCGGAGCACATCTTCGGCGTCATTTATCAGCCTTACGATGTCCGGGTCCTTCATGTAGGTCTTCTTGTATTCGTTCCTGATCCCGGCATTTATGAGGACCTGAGGATAGATGATGACCTTGTCGGACAGTTCCGAAAGTTTAAGTCCTGAATTCCTCATGGCCTTCATGAGCTGAAGGGCACTGAGTATCCCGTCTCCCGCGGTCTCATACTCGCTGAAGATCATGTGTCCGGTCTGCTCTCCGCCCAGGACGCAGCCGGTCTCCAGCATCTTGCTGAGGACATACCGGTCGCCAACTCCCGTGACGTCCACCCTGATGCCTTCCTTCTCCAGTGTCCTCCTGAGTCCGGTGTTTGACATGATGGAGGTGGTAACGGTCATGTTCCTGAGTCTGCCCTCTTCCTTGAGGTCAAGGGCACATATGGCTACGGCTCTGTCACCGTCAAGTATCCTCCCCTTCTCGTCCACGGTGATAAGTCTGTCGCCGTCTCCGTCGAAGGCGAATCCCGCCTGGGCGCCTATCTCGACGACTGCCTGCGCCAGAGCCTCGGGAGAGGTGGATCCGCAGTGATCGTTGATGTTGGTGCCGTCAGGGGTATTCCCTATGGTGTATACGTCCGCACCCAGCCTCATGAATACCTCGGGGGCGATCTTGAAGCAGGCGCCGTTGGCGCAGTCCAGAACGATCTTTTTGCCCAGAAGCTTGAAGTCCACCGTGCTCATGAGGTGTTCCTCGTAGATCCTCCTGGCGTCATCTGATGCGTCGTACATGCGGCCTATGCCCGTGCCCGTAAGTCTCTCTGCGGCGTCGGTGCCTGAAAGTATCAGATCCTCTATCTCTTCCTCCATGGCGTCTGAAAGTTTCAGGCCGTCGGAGCTGAATATTTTGATCCCGTTGTACTCGTAGGAATTGTGGGAGGCGCTGATGACTATGCCTGCTCCCGCTCCGTAGGCCATGGTGACGCAGGCCACCGCAGGCGTAGGCAGGATGCCGGCCTTGATGACCGTGCCTCCGTATACCATGATCCCGGCGGCCACCGCCTGTTCAAGGAGATCGCAGGACAGTCTGGTGTCCTTGCCGATCACCACAGTAGGGGCGGGATCAGTCTTTTTTAATTCATGACAGAGCGCCTTTCCAAGGCTGAAGGCAAGTTCAGGTGTCAGTTCCCTGTTGGCTATGCCTCTGACTCCGTCGGTTCCGAAAAGTCTTCCCAATGACTGCTCCTTTTACATCTCAAGTTTGATCACCACGCTGGAGGGTTCAGCCTGTGCTATGTCCACACCGGGGACCTTGGAGGTTATCTTCAGTTCCACAGTGTGGCTGCCGCTGTAAAGTCCGGTAACGTCAGCGGTTATCACAAGGTCTTTCTTCGTAAGTGATCCTATGGCCGAGAAGGTTCCCTTGGCGGTGACCAGGATCTCCACGTCCTCTATGGTGACAGTGGTGTACTCGCTGACACCTGTCACGGTGATGTCTGTTTCGTCGAATTCAAAGCTTACTTCTGAGGCGTTGTATACGATGACCTGCATCTCAGGGTCCATGGATGCCGAAGCAAGCTGCACTCCGTAGGGAAGCACCGGCTCCAGTATTATGGTGGTGTCCACATATACCTCAGAAAGATCGATCTCCTTGCACTCCACGCTGTCGATCCATTCCAGAAGATCACTGGATCCCTTGATGGTCACCTCTTCCGGAACTTCGACGTCACGGGTTATGGATCCGCTGTCCTGTCCCTTGATGGGCACAGAAAGCTTCACCGTCTTGGTATTCATCATGACTGCGGTAACAGTGACGTTGGACTCGCTGAGGTTGGCTTCCGCCACCTCTGCACCGTCGGCATCCAGCGCCTTGAGAGCCACCGAAATGGCGTTGCTCTCCTCTGTGATCCTGGAAGCGTCCACCTCTGCGACTACCCTGTCCACCTTGCTCACCACCGATTCCGCTCCGGAGACAGTGATGGTGTCTGATGACAGCTGGGTGATCATGGGTTCCTTGTTCTCGATCTGATTGGAGAACTCTATGTCGATCTCTTTTTCCACCGCCACATAATTATCTGTGGTTATGGTTATGTACTGGGGAGAAACGCTGTCCAGCGTTATTGAACTGGGCTTTGTTATGGAAAGCTCCACCACGTTGTCGCCCCAGGTCAGTCCCGAAAGGTTGGCGATGGCGTGGAAGTCTTCCTCGGATATTTTGTTGGCTATGGACCTCTTGGCGCTGAAAGATGCGTCCACGTTGTCATAGTCCACGCTGGTTATCACCAGTCCCGCATCCTCAAGGGCCGCTTCGTTGGTGTAGGTGATGGGTATGTCCCTGATGGTGATGCTCCTTTCGGGATCTACCTCACCCAGAACGTAAGCCCAGAGAGCCACTGCGATAATAAAGGCAAGCACCAATGTGAATCGCTTATTCTTCAGCATTCTTCCTGCCTCCCTTCAGTGCTTTGATTATACGGTCGGGAAGAGAATCCTTCTCCGGCACGATGTATACGGTGTTAAGGAGTTCCTCGATCTCGGTGCCTGTGAGGCGTCTTCTGAGTCTGCCGTTCTCGGCGACGGAGATGATGCCCGTCTCTTCGGACACGATGAATACCAGGGCGTCTGACGTTTCGGTGACACCGATGCCTGCTCTGTGTCTGGTCCCAAGGTCTTTGGAAAGGTTCTTGTTCTCCGTGAGAGGCAGAACGCAGCCTGCTGCTTCCAGCTTGTCTCCCCTGACGATCAATGCTCCGTCGTGGAGCGGCGCGCCTTCATAGAAGACGTTCCCGATCATCTCTCTGGAGATCTCGGCGCGGATCACCGTGCCCGTCTCGATGATGTCGGTGAGAGAGGTCTCGCGCTCGATGACGATGAGGGCTCCGGTCTTTTCCTCGGACATGCGCTCGAGGGCAGCCCTGATCTCGTGGGTGATGTGCTCAGCCTCCTCCAGATCCAGACCGCTGTAATTGGAAATGATCTTACGCCTTCCGAGATTCTCCAGAAGTCTCCTGAGTTCAGGCTGGAAGATAATGACCAGTGCGATCAGTCCGACGTTTACAAGGTTGCTGAGGAGCCACTGAAGAGTGTACATTCTCATGACGTTTGCCAGGACTGCCACGATGAGCAGTATCCCTACGCCCTTGGCCAGCTGCTCCGCCCTGGTCTCCCTTACGAAGCCCAGCAGCTTATACACGAGGAAAGTTATTATAAGTATGTCTAAGATATCGTTTATTCCGATATTCGATGCTATGTTCTGAAAGAATTGTTCCATGGATTCTTACCTTTTCAGTTCATGCGGCCAAAAAAAGCCAACACTCCACACAATTATACATAGTAGATTATACAATAACTTTCCACCGCTTTCAAGGATAATACTGTTAAGGTAGTGTTCATAATGGGGGGGGGTGACAGGGTTCTCGCGGCCGCCGGGATCGCCGCCTTGCCTTTGAATTACTAGTGATCCTTAATATATCGGAATCCACTGGTAAGAATTGGCGGGCCGTTACTAGTGTTTTTTCATAATCATGATTTCACTAGTAAGAATTGGCGGGCCGTTACTAGTGTTTTTTCATAATCGTGATTTCACTAGTAAGAATTGGCGGGCCGTTACTAGTGTTTTTTCATAATCATGAATTTACTAGTAAATAAAAGCGGCAGTTTACTAGTAAAAATGCGATTTCACAATTTCACTAGTAACCAACGGCGTCCACATTACTAGTACTTGCGCAAAAAACAAATTTCGCTAGTAAATTGCATCCAATATTTACTAGCGTTTTTGATGTTTTGCACTTTTACTAGTAATCCTCAGCAAAAAACTACTAGTGAAATCTCAATTCCAAACAATCACTAGTAATCTCCGCTCACATGCCCACCCCCCCGGCTTCAGGACATTAAAAAAGCCGCCCCCGGGGGAGCGGCTGTGAGATCTCTTAGTGTTCAGTTTCCAGAATTCCGTAGTCTTCGTCGTTTCTCTTGTAGACCACGTTTACGTTTCCGGTCTCAGCATCCAGGAATACGAAGAAGTTGTGTCCCAGAAGCTCCATCTGCAGGATGGCTTCCTCTGAAGTCATGGGTGTCAGAGTGAACTTCTTGGTCTTGGCGATGGTAGCCTCTTTCTCTTCGGCCTGATCCGTATCCGGGATCTCCTCGTATCTTACGCTGCCCTTGCCCTTGTTCCTCTTTACCAGTTTCTTCTTATATTTGGATAACTGCTTTAAAAGCTTCTCAGCTGTTTCGTCGATGGCGTCATTGATGTCCTGTGCAACTGCCTCAGCTCTGAAAAGGTTTCCCTTGGTGGAGATGGTGGCCTCTACCTTTACCTTCGCCTGCTCGGGGTGCATCACAACCTTCGCCTGTGTGTCATCGGGAAAGATCTTGTCCATCTTGGCAAATTTCTTATCGATGGCTTCCTGAATTCTGTCGCTTACTACGATGTTCTTCCCTGTTACGGTCGTCTTCATAGCTATACCTCCTTGATTTGTAAAAAAGCTTTCCGGCTGACCTGGTCTTTGACCCCACACTTGCCTTTACCCGCTTTGCGGAGGACTTACTTCTAAAGCACGCCATGCTCATCCGGGGCATCTCCTCCGGACTTACGTGGATCCCTTCGCCCGTGCCTGGCTTGGATTTGCAACCACAGACCCGGATCACTTTTTCTTTATTATATCACTGCCTGCAACTATCTTCAAGTGAGCATTAGGTGAAGATGTGGCATCCTTTTCAGCATATTGTATCCGCTCCCAACAAGATGTAGCCTATGAACATGTACTATTTTGCAAAAGACCGAAAACCGGACCGCATCAGGGAGGCCCTGCTCCAGCTGATCTTCCCCATGGGCACATACTGCGTCATATGCGGAAGCCTCATCGACTCCCACCGCCGCTGGTCCGTCTGCGACAACTGCATGAAGGCCCTGAACAAGGGCAACATCTACATCGACCTCGCGGAAGAAGCCGCATCCGGCAACATCATGTCCCACCTGGACTCCGCCTCCTCCTGTCTGGTCTACGGCCTCCACTCCAAAAAACTGGTCTTCGACCTCAAATACAACAAAAGGACCTATCTTTCAAGGCCCATTTCAATGATCATGGCTGACCGGATCATCGGCGACGAGAGGCTGCGGCCCCTGGTGGACACAGTGGATCTGGTGGTCCCGGTACCCCTGCACAAAAGCCGTCTGAGAAAGAGAGGCTTCAACCAGTCCGCCCTGATCTCTTTGGATCTGACCGCAAGGCTCAACGCTCTCCGGGACGGCCGCCCTGTCCTGAACGTTCCCGACTGCCTCCTCCGCCAGCGGCTGACCGTCTCCCAGCGAAGCGTATCCGGAAGCGAGCGTAACCTGAATCTCGAGAATGCCTTTACGATCAACCCCCGGCGCAAAACACTCGTATCCAACGCCGTGATCCTCCTGGTGGATGACATCCTGACCACAGGTTCCACAGCCGATCACTGCGCAGAAGCCCTTAAGGATGCAGGCGCCGCTGAGGTCCACTTCATCTCCCTTGCCACCGGCAACTATCACCTAAAAGGCTGCGAGAGGAGAAGGGATGATGAAAGTTTCATAGACCGCGGGGCATCTTCAGATCGTATGCCTGAATGATCCTGTCGGTCAGTCCCGACAGTCTGGCTGCACGGCGGTCGTTGTCCACCATCTGATTCAGATATTTCTGCTCGCCTACGAGGACAACGTTTTTTGCGCCACGGGTGATCCCGGTGTAGATCAGGCTCCTTGTGGAAAGCAGCGGCGGGAACCATGACACGGGTATCACTACGGTCTCGTACTCGCTGCCCTGGCCTTTGTGGATGGTTATGGCGTAGGCCAGCTCCAGTTCGTCAAGCTCAGTGTACTCATATTTTACGTAACGCCTGCCGCATCCAATACCCGTGCTGTCATCGTCGAAGACCACCGCAAGGGAGCGTTCGGCCGGGTCCACGCCTATGATTGTGCCTATCTCGCCGTTGAAGATGCCTCTTCCGTCCTCCAGGGCGTGATCCGTGCTCTCCCTCTTGTAGGCCAGGCCGTAGTCGTTCTTTATCTGCATCACCTTGTCGCCTTCTCTGAAGATCCTCTTGCCGAAGGTCATCTCCTCCTTCTCGGGATCTTTTGGATTAAGCTCGTCCTGAAGTCGGACGTTCAGGTCTGCGGTGCCCAGCAGCCCCTTTCTGGAAGGGGTCAGCACCTGGACCTCCCCGTCCTTGTGGTCCAGGGCGTAACTTACGATGGCGTCCTGTATGTCCTTCTGCTTCTCAAGGCTCATGAACCTGAAATTACCGGCGGCATCGTCGATCAGCGGGTAGTCGCCCACGTTGATCCTGTGGGCGTTCATCACTATGCCGCTCTCCGCCTCCTGGCGGTAAATATCCTTCAGTATGACGGTGTTGAAGCAGCCTGAATCTATGAGGTCCTCCAGGACCTTTCCTGCCCCCACCGAGGGAAGCTGGTCCTTGTCGCCTACTATGATCAGCCTGGTCCCGTCCTTTATGGCATCCAGCAGGGCGCTCATCAGAAAGATATCCAGCATGGAGGCCTCGTCCACTATGACGCAGTCGTATTTCAGGGGGGAGTCGGCATTCTTTGCAAAAAACATATTGCCCGTCAGTTCGTCGTAGTAGTACTCCAGGAGCCTGTGCACGGTCTGGGCGAAGTGACCGCCGGTCTCGGTGATGCGCTTGGCAGCGCGACCCGTGGGAGCGGAGACTGCCACCTTCTGGCCGGACTGTTCCAGTATGTAGATGATGGCGTTAAGGATGGTGGTCTTGCCTGTGCCGGGGCCTCCGGTGATCACCGTGACTCCGCTGGTGACTGCAGAAAGCACCGCCTGCCTCTGGGTCCCGGAAAGATCTATGCTCTTCTCGTCCTCGAATCGTCTCAGGTAGCTCTCGGGGTCGTCCACCACGTTCTTCATCTCCTGTGCGTCCTGAGCTGAAAGGCTCACCAGGCGGGAAGCTGTCCTGCTCTCCGCCCTGAAGAGACTGTAGAAGTATACCGCCTCTTCACCTGCCACCGAAGTGGCGTACATGGTCCCCTCCAGCACCATCTCGCTCAGAGCCTCTTCCGCCTGAGCCCTTGGCACGTCCAGCATGTCTGAGACGTCCTGTATGAGATCCTGCCTTCTGACGTAGCTGGAGCCCTCTGAAAGGGAGTAGCTCATCCTGTATCTCAGGGCAGCTTTGACGCGCCTGGGATCAGATCTGCCCACCCCTGTCCTGGCGGCTATCTCATCGGCCTTCCTGAATCCAAGGCGCGGGAAAATATCAAGGAGCGAGTATGGGTCCTCCCTGACCAGGTCCAGAGCCCTCCCCCTCATCTCATCATAGAGTTTTATGATGTAGTAGTCTGAGAGCCCTGCGTCTCTTAAAAACCAGGTCACGTCCGGCGCGACCTGGCTTATCTTTGTGATCTGTCCCTGGATCAGCGTATCCATGAAACTCCTCTGAAATATGCGATGAATTTATGTTTCTTGTATCTCTTTGCCAGTTCCAGAAGCTCTCTTCTGGTGTTCTTTTTGGGCTCGATGTGGAGCCTCTCCACCAGCATCTTGAGCATGGCCTCGCTCTCCTCCGGAGTTTCGGTTATGCCGGCCTCCATCAGGTCGTTGCCGTCTATGGCCAGATCCTCAACGAATATTGGATCGCTGTTCTTCTCAAACTCTCCGAAAAGATACATCTTGGACTTGATCTTGGTCTCGATGTCGTATCCGAAGACGATCATCATGGCCTTCTGAAGCTGCAGCAGATAGTCCGACCTCTCCATGGGCGCGTGTTCATAGCAGAATTTTTTGAGGGTCTGGGGCTGCTGGCAGAAATGGAACTCCGGAAGATCCCTGGCAACATCCTCCAGATGGGTCCTCAGTTCTCCCTCATATCCCAGCTTATCGATGGCTGCGAGAGCCTTCCTCTTTGAGAGCATGGACATCAGCACGCCCATCCGTCTCTCCGGTATCATCTTGGTCTTCTCTATGTTGTTGCAAAGCTCGGTGAGCTCCTTCTTCTCCCTTCCGGTGAGATTGTCGGCCACCTCTGCTCCCAGGATGTATCTCAGGACTCCCATGTCCACGATCATGTTCAGGGCCTTGCCTGCGTACTCCGCTCCCATGATCTGAAGGAACTCCTTGCCGATCCTGGAGGACTTAACGGTATCAAGACCTTCCTTGTTGGCTATGATAGCCTCATACACGGGCTGAGTCATGTCGAATCCCAGATCGGCCACCAGCCTGAAGGCCTTCATTATCTTGAAGGGTTCTTCCCTGAAAAGCTCCGCAGCGTCTCCGACTGTCCTTATGAGTCTGGCGGTAATGTCGCTCTTTCCGCCCTTCTCATCCACGAACTTGCTGCCGCTGTCGGCAATGGCGTCCACGGTGAAGTCTCTTCTCTCCAGGTCCTCGGAGATATTGGAGACGAACTGAGGGATGCTGCCTTCCGCTGTTTTGAGGGACTTCCTCCTGTAGGTGGCGATGTCCACCACATTCTCATCCTCGTCGTCCTCATCGAAAAGTCTCACCACCCCGAGTTTCTGACTGACCGTTACCGCATTGGGGAACAGTTTGTTCAGTTCTTCCAGAGATGCGTTTGTGGAGACGTCCCAGTCCACAGGTTTCTTTCCCAGAATACTGTCTCTCACGCAGGGTCCGACGGTGTATCCCTCGAAGCCGGCGTCCGAAAGTGTTTTGAGCACGTCTCTTATTATCTTAGGCATTTTGATCATATCTGTTACTTCTCCTTATCTCCCTCGGGATGATATATCCTTCTGTTGTCCAGCGTCCAGATGCGCTCGCTGAAGCCGCCCGGCACTGTGACCGACAGAGCTTCCTCCATATCGTACATCCTGGCGTCCAGGATGTCCAGATAGTGCAAAACCTCCGCCTCCGGGAACAGCGGTCTCTTGGGGCTTCCGAACTCCGGCTCATAGTGATGGGATATGATCATGTGTTCCAGCATGATCCTCTTCTCGTCCGGGAAGTTCAGTTCCTCCGCAAGTTTCTCCACGTATTTCACTCCCATTACCAGGTGTCCCAGGAGATGTCCCTCCATGGAGTATCCGGAAGATATGCCGAACTCGTCGGCTTCTATTTCGTCCAGCTTCTCCATGTCGTGGAGGATCACTCCGCAGAGCAAAAGATCTCTGTTCAGGTTGGTGTATACCTTGAGCACTCCTTCTCCTGTCATGAGCATCCTCTTGGTGTGATACAGGAGTCCGCCCAGTTCGGCGTGGTGATTCTTGGAAGCGGCAGGATAGTAAAGGAGCCTGTCTCTGTTGTCCCTGAGAACTCTGAGGGCAATTGCCTTTAGGTCTTCATCCCTGAAGCTCTCAGCTGTCTCCTCAAGGTATCTCAGCATCTCGGCGGGATCTTCAGGAGCCACCTTCACATAGTCGCCCATGTTGAAGGAATCTTCCTCATACTTTTCAGGCTCGGCCTTCCTGATACGCTGGATCCTCAGCTGAAGCTGGCCGTTGAATTCGGTGACGGTGGCGATTACCTTAACGATGTCTTTTTCCTTAAGTTCCCTGTCTCCGGGAGCCACTTCCCACTTCTTGCCGTTGACTTCGCCGGTCTTGTCACAGAGTATCACGTCCAGGTAAAGCTTGCCTGTGGAACCTGTCCTCACCGCCGATGACTTCAGCATGAAATATTCTTTTACTTCAGAGTCTTTCTTAAGATCTCTTACAAATGTTTCCTTCATGTTTTCCTCTCATTGCCCCTTATTCCGGATCGTATTCGAAGCAGTCCATGTATTTGAGCTTGAATGCGTTTATCTTGTGGAGATGGTCTATCCTCTCCTTGGTCGCAGGATCGTCGATGACGCCCTCTCTGATGTATCTGTCGAGCACAGCGTAGGTGAAGCCCAGATTGTCTTCGTCAGTCTTTTCCTGGAGTCCGTCGGAGGGCACCTTGTCCACGTACTTGTCGGGAAGTCCCAGAACTCTTCCTATTGCCTTGACTTCCTGTACGGTCAGTCTGGAGATGGGTCCGAAGTCCCCTGCCCCGTCACCGTACCTGGTGGCGTATCCCACATAGTCCTCGGACAGGTTGCAGGTGTTGGCCACACGGCCATTTACACACTGTGACACCGCGTATGTCACGGACATCCTCAGTCTGGGCGGGAGGTTGACGATGCTCTGCTTGGTTACTGCGTCCTCGCCCAGAGCCTGTCTCAGTCCGGCCTCCACGGCGTCTGCCGCAGGCCCGATGTTCACTTCATAATACTTGATGCCCAGGAATTCGCAGATCCCGTAGGACATGTCGATGTCAGGCTGAACGTTTCTGGGAAGGAGGACTCCGATGACCTTGTCCTTGCCAAGGGCCTCCACCAAAAGGGCTGCCACTATTGAAGAGTCCTTGCCTCCGGAGATGGCGACCACTCCGTTGCAGCCCGGTCCGTTCACCGCGAACCAGTCTCTTATCCACTGTACTACTTCATTCTTTACTTTCAAAGCGTCAAACATTTCAGTTTCCCCCGTTTACTATCTGCTGAAGGACCGTGTTGGCCACAGGTCCCGCCACCGCCGCTCCCGCGCCGGCGTTCTCCAGCATCACTATAAAGGCGTAGTCTCCCGCAAAACCGCTGAACCACGCATTGGTGGCTGCGCCCTGCACCGTCTCAGCAGAACCGGACTTGGCTCCTATGCTGAGCCCCGGGAAGTTCTCTGCGCCGTAATTCTGTTCCACGTTATTCACCATGAGGGCCTTGAGCCTCTGGGCCGTAGCCTCATCCATGAGGGTCACGGACCCGTTGTCCTCTCCCTTGATCAGGGTGGGTATCCGTGCACTGCCGTCATTGGCTATGGCTCCCATGAACACCATCATGGACAGCGGATTGACCATGTCCTCTCCCTGCCCGATGCCGGACCAGGCCAGAGCCACGTCATCTGCTGCGAAGTTGAAGGATCCGGCTGCGGTCTTGATCCCGTTTATGTCGTAGGAATCTGTCAGCCTCATCCTGTCAACGTATTCCTGCATCTTTTCCGCCCCTATGTCGACGGCCAACTGCCCGAAATAGCAGTTGCAGGATGATGCCAGAGCTCCGGCAAAGTCCACCTCACCGTGGGCCTTGGGGCAGGTAACGTTGTTGCCTCCGATATTTACCGATCCCGTGCAGGTGAAGGTCCTCTCTGAAAGTCCGTCCAGGTTCTCGATGGCCGCCGCAGCGGTCACCACCTTGAAGATGGATCCCGGAGTGAAGGTGGCACTGGTCACCTTGTTGATGTAGGCTCCCTCAGCAGCTGTCTGGATGGCGTCCTTATTGGAGGGGTCCACCGTGGGAGTGCTGACCAGAGTCATGATCTCACCTGTTTTGTAATTGTATACGCACACCAGTCCGTTCCTGTTACCTATGGCGGAATATGCGGTCTGGTTGTAGTCGCTGTCGATTGAAAGGGCCACCGTTCCGCCCTTCCTTCCGAAGAATCCTTCTGTCCCCGTTATCCTGTTGTAGCCTGCAAGCCTGGACCTGAAGACCACGTTGGCTCCCGTGGGACTGCCGTAGTTCACGTCGCCGGTAATGGTGGCCACCGACCTTCTCTCGTACTCAGTCCCAAGATAAGCAGGACCGTCGGGGGTAAACTGGAGCAGCGTCTTGCCGTCTCTGTCTGTCAGTTTGCCGCAGATCAGCTGACCGTTGCTGAAGATGTGGCTGTTGTAGCTCTTGACTGCCCATTCATCGCCGTGAAGTTCGAGCCTCACCACGAAGAACACCAGTCCCGCCAGCATGGCCAGAACCAGAAGCAGACATATGGTCGCTCTTCCTTCAAGCTTCTTCATTTGCCTGCACCTCCTCTCACCGCAAGGCTGGCATGCAGCCTGGTATCCGCCGATTTAAGGAACGCCAGCAGCGCCCAGGACACGATCATGGACGTGCCTCCGTTGGACACGAAGGGGAATGTCACTCCCGTGAAGGGAAGGATGTCCGTGCACCCGAAGATGTTGAGCATGGTCTGGAACACGAACATGGACATGGCTCCGCAGGCTGCTATGGTGTAGAAAGCCGACCGTCCGGATGTTATGGACCTCACCGCGAAAAACGCCAGCGCCACGATGGACAGCACCGCGAAGCATGCGATTATCAGTCCCCACTCTTCTATGAGCATTCCGAAGACCGTATCCGTATCCGCCGCGAACTCTCTTGAAAGCCATCCTGATCCTGCGCCTGTCCCCAGCAGTCCTCCCGAGGCCGAAGCCGTCAGGGTCCTGGTCTGCTGATACCCGCCGTTATTGATGAAGTCCGGCTCCCACACGTGGGTCCAGGTTGCGAACCTAGTGGCTATGTACGGGCGGAACTTCAGTATTATGAATCCTCCCGCTCCGGCTGCGCCCACCAGAAGCAGCAGCTGGGATATCTCACCGGATCTCAGGAACGAGATCACAAGGTATGTTACGAAGAATATGAGGGCTGTTCCGAAATCTCCCATGAGTGCCAGAGCCGCCAGGCAGAAAAGGGAGAATGCAAGGTAGAGATACAGGTTCTTTTTTCTGAACAGTTCGTCCAGAGTACCCGCTCCCGCCCACACGAATACCACTTTCACCAGCTCCGACGGCTGGAAAGAGACGCCGGCTATGGACAGCCAGTTTTTTGCGCCGTTGGTGTAGGTGCTGAAGACCAGGTTGACCACCAGAAGGGCTGCCGCCGCCACCATCAGGAAGATCCTGACCTGCTTGGAGCGGTCAAGTTCGCTGAGGAAAAGGCACATGATGAAGAGTATGGTGACTCCCAGCGCTATGGCGATGGTCTGGGTCAAGAGATCCGCGGGATTCTTGGCTGCAATGACCGCCAGGCTCAGGGTGCAGAGGAAGAAAGCCATGATCTCCATCTCCAGGCCCCTCCTCTTCGATATCCTCACAGCCGCCACGTATATCCATTCGATCAGGAAAAGTCCTCCGAAAGCGGTGAGAAGCGACATGGTGTACTGCTCATCCTTGACCATCCAGAGCTGCAGGAACGTAAGTATCTGGAAAAGCGTCAGCGCCGCCATGGACGGGCCTGCAGACATCACGTTGGTGTCGTCCAGACGCATCTCCAGGTTGTTTTTCTTTTCTTCAAGTGATATGGGAAGAAGCGTGAACTCGGTGTGTCCGCTCCTCAGGGTGTCGCCGTATTCAAGCTCCACCGCAGGGCCTTCGATTCCCTTCCCTTTGGAGATGAGAACAGGCTCATCATCGCGGTCGCCCTTGTCCCTGATCTCAGATTCCTTGAGATAATCCAGGTAAGCGTTCCTGTCACCGTGGCTCTCCGCCCTGAAATCTTTATAGCTCTCCTTGCCCTTCGGCTCGATGAGCCAGGTACCGTTCAGCGACCCCAGGTCTCTGTATGTCCAGACGCCGTCCTCATCTCTGATCAGAAGACCCTGGTTTCTGGACAGTGAGCTGTCCTTCACGCTTACGTCGCAGGACTTGCCGCGGCCGATCACGTTCTCCCAATGGGTCAGTGGCTCACTTATCTCTTTGGCAGGGACCATGTTGCCGTTCTCATCCGCAGTGTATGTGACCACCTTGAGGTAGGCCCAGACTTCCGCAGGATTCTTGGAACGCACCAGAGATACGATACACCTTACCAGTATGTAGAGTCCGAGTATTACAAATATGGGTCTGAGCGTCATACTGATCACGTCAGAGCCGATGTCCAGGCTCATGAGAACCTCACGGACTTTTTCAAAAAATTCTCCCACTGGTCCCTCCTTTCTTATTTCTTCCTATAGATAGTTGAATTATATCACATATGGGGTTTGATGCCAACTAAAAAGCCTGCTTCGTACCCG
>JAEEGJ010010395.1_pt1 | contig 24245 bp, 30 predicted proteins | sample 8958761 | NCBI WGS metagenome assembly JAEEGJ01 (sample SAMN16246546, study PRJNA631951) | gut metagenome | biome: gut microbiome; feature: rumen; material: RS-attached | host: Bos | place: Iran: Karaj | collected 2018-10 | reverse complement strand
CTGCAGGCGGATCTTCTGGATGTGCGCGATGCGAAGAAGAAAAAGAAAGATGAATTTGATCAGTATGATGCCATTATTTACGGCGGCTGGGCGATGGCCGGGAAGGTGACTCAGTCGAAGTGGTTCCTGGGAAAAGCACCTGCATGGAAAGGAAAGAAACTGGCGCTCTTTTGTGTCGGAGCAAGTCCTAAGGAGAATCCGGATGTGGAGCAGAGCCTGAAGAATCTGCTTACTGATGAACAGCGAAAATTCATCCGTTTATTTTACTGTCAGGGCGGCCTGGATTATGACAAGATGAAAACACCTTCCAAGCTTGCTTGCAAAGCTCTGGTCTCGATGCTGAATAAGAAAAAAGATGCGACTCAAAAGGAAAAAGACATGGCGGAAATGCTCTCGCATTCCTATGATATTTCGGACGAGAAATACATTGAGCCGATCGTGGAATATGTGATAGGATGATTCGGTAAAAAGAGCACAGATCCTGTGCGAAATTGAAGGTAAAGAAAATGGCAGTTAGAACGATTAAAGTGGTTCCCTATGATTCTGCTTGGGAGCAGGATTTTCTGAAGATAAAGTCGGAGCTTGAAGAGGCCCTCGGGGATCTGGCGCTTCGGATCGAGCATGTCGGAAGTACTTCGGTAAAAGGACTTTCCGCCAAGCCGATCATCGATATCGATGTGGTGATCGAGGACGAATCCGTGTTTCCCGCCGTGGTGGAAGCTCTTTCGAAAATCGGGTACTACCACGAAGGAAACAAGGACATTCCGGGACGTGAAGTGTTCGGATATGAAGGAAAAGAGCACCTTCGGAATCATCACATGTATGTCTGCTGCAAGGATGCATCGGAACTGAAGCGGCATGTTTCTTTCCGGGATTATCTGAGGTCTCATCCGGAGGCGGTCGCTGAATATAGCCGCATAAAGGAAGAAGGGGCAGTGCTTTTCCCGCATGATATCGATCAGTATATCCAGCATAAGACGCCTTTTATCGAAGGAATCTATAAGGAACTTGGGCTGTAATCGGGCGGGTAGTGAGTAAAAGCGAAAAGAAATCAGGGGTATGCCTGGCTGGTCATTTCTGGAAGATGACCAGCTGGGCATACTTGTCGAATTTGAAGTCTCTTTTTTCTGTGTTCTTTTTCATGTCTCTTTCCTCTCTTTCTCGGCGGCGAGGTAGGCTCCTGCTGCCATGATCATGAATGAAATAACAAATAGTGCGGAAGGGATCTTCGGGAAGATCGCGATGGATAGAAAGGCACCGATGAAAGGCGCCAGTGCGTAGAAAGCAGATGTCCTGGCCGCACCGATGTAGCGCTGGGCATAGACGTAGGTATAGACGCTTAAGCCGTATGCGATGAACCCGAGAAGCAGCGCCAGGGGAATAAGGGGAGACAGCGTGAGATGTTCTTTACAGATCAGGGAAACAATGACCGATCCGGTACCGGATCCGAATCCTTTGATGATGACGATCTTCGACGGCGCACTCTGCGAGAGCATGCGCGTGCAGTTGTTTTCCAGTCCCCAGCAGCAACAGGCCAGGATCGCAAGAAGTGAGTATGTGGAGAAGGATAAAGAAGAGATGTCACTGAGCGAAAGAAGTAGACTGGCGACCGTGATCAGAAAGATAGCGAAGCCTAACCTGAGAGATCTTCTCCTTAAAGAGAAGCAGGGCGATCAGCGAGGTGGCGACGATCTCGAAGTTGTTGAGAAGTGACACCGACTCCGCCGAGGATCTCGAGATGGCGATCATGAGAAATACAGGGGCAAGGATATCGAGCACGACCATCCCGATGAGGTACGGAAAATCCTTATGGGTGAAGGGTTTTCCTTCTTTTTTCTTCCCTTTGGAAAAGCACTTGAGAAGGCACATCCCTATCGCGGCTCCGAGGTAGAGGAGGCCTGCCATGAAGACAGGCGGGATCTCCTTTAGAAGTATCTTCGAAAAGGGCGTGCTGATGGCATAAAGAAGTGCAGCATATATGGCATATCGGATGGCTTTTCTGTTAGTCATAGGTATCACTTTCTAATGAAAAGTTTCTGAACACTCTGTTCGATAAAATGATATAATCTACGTGAAACCGAAAACAGAATCAGAATCCGCGATATGTCTATTACTGAACAGAATCGCGAAATTGTACGGGAACGGAAATATGGACAGACGACAGATCAAAACCAGGACAGCCATCTACGATGCATTGACGGGACTTCTTCGGAAATACCGTTTCGAAGAAATTACGGTACAGCAGATCATCGATGAAGCGAATATCGGAAGAAGCACATTTTACTCGCATTTCGAGACGAAGGACCAGCTTCTGGAACAGATGTGTAATGAGATGTTTTCGCATGTTTTCTCCGACTCGCTGACGCCGGAAAAGAGCCACGATTATTCGAAGAATCACGAAGATATGCGGGCACTTCTGGAGCATATCCTGTACCACATTCTGGACCATAAAGAGAATATCCGGTCGATCATGAATGGTGAGTCGGAGAAGGTATTCACAAGATACTTTACCAAATATTTGGAAAGTGCTTTTGGCGAGGTAATCGTGCATATGGATGTGGATGTACCGGAAGATTTTAAGAAACAGTTCGTCATCGGAAGCTTCATCCATACGGTCAAATGGTGGATCGCGAAGGGACTGAAAGAAAAGCCGGAAAAGATCATCGAGTCATATATGAAGTGTTTGCCCGGGAAACATCCGTGAAAAATGATCACATACGGCCGGTGCTTCTTACGCCGAAAAACTCTATGATCAGGGCATTCACTTCAAGTGCTTTTTCATGATTGATTCCGTGCCCGGCATCTTCCATGAATTCGACGCGCAGCGGATATCGCTTCAGTTCTTCTTCCAGCTGTTCGCCGCCGAGCATGATAAACGGATCTTTCTTTCCTACGATGCAGAGCAGCCGGTCGGAAAGGGAGAGGATCTCTTCTTCGGTGAATCCGAGCACCTTGTGATTCATCATGGCACTTCTCCGGAACCCGGTCATGAGAAATTTGAAATGCTGAAACACGATCTCGTTATCTGTAAAAGCACTGTAATTGCTGCCGGTCATCTTGCGGATCAGTTTCATCACATTCTTGTCAGTCGGAAACAGCGCTTCTGGAAGGAAAACTTTCATCATCGCCTTCATGGCGGCCTTTTTGCCGCTGCCGGATGTCTTCACGGGAACGCCGGCCATGCTGACGCCCTTGATCACGCGCTCGGGATGCTTGATCATATACATCTGAGTCAGATACGCGCCATTGGAAACCCCGGCCATAAAGACCTTCTCCAGCCCCAGTTTATCCAGGATCTCGGTGATCCAGACGGCATCATCAAATGTCTTATCGTACCCCTCTCCGGGCACGCTTTTGCCGGGTCCGCCGATCGTATCCACGGCATAAACATGGAAGTGCCGGCTCAGCTCCTTCGCATTATAGACCCACATAAGTGCGGCATCATCTCCCACGCCATGGAAAAGCACCAGCGGAGGTTTATTGCTGTCACCTGTTTCGATCACGTGCGTGGTTCCGTACTGCCCGGAAATATCCCGTTCTTCGATATCGGTTCCCCACATCTTGAAAAGCGCATCGTAGCTTTCCCGAATCGCTTTTTCTGCCTTCGTATTTTTATATACTTTCGTCTGACTCATATTCTGTTTTCCTTTGGCTTATACCCGGATCTCCTTGTAAAAAGCACTGACGTTCCGGGCGATTTCTTCGCATCCTTCGAGGATCCCCTGATCTATGTCAGAGTTCCCAAGAACATGCCTGTCAAAGGCCGTTGTAATGATGCCCAGATACTCTTGGGCCAGAAGATCCGCCGGCATATCCTTTATCAGTTTCCGATCGGACATCTGATGGAATACCTTATTGCATTGTTCCAAGGGCATCTCGTACATGATCTTCAGGAACTTATCATTGGCGATGGGATCCGACAAGCGCTCGATACTTAACATGCAGATCAATCTGCGGATATTCCTGTCGCAATAATAGTGTGCGAAGAATCCCTGAGCCACGCCGGCCATCTCTTTCGTGGAGACTTTCTTTGCTATGGAGAAAGCCGAATCGAAACGCTCGCGCATACTGTCGACCAGCTGATCTACCTGCTGATAGAGATATGTCAGGATCGCTTCCTTGTTCTTGAAATGGTAGTAGAGTGCGCTCTCTTTCAGGTTCAGTGCGCCGCAGATATCTCGTACGGACACAGCCGAGAAGCCGCGCTTCGAGAAGAGATCCAGGGATACATCGATCAGGTTTTCTTTGTTGTTCATGTCCATTCCATCCAGTTACTTAACGATCGTTAAGTAGAGGATAGCACATATACATCAGCGTTGCAATGGTGTGATTGGCTGAAGAAGATGGAAGCAAAGTGTATCAAGGATCAGAACCGGTTCAGGCTAACCGCTTCAGGTATGCGTCGATGGTGTTCCGGATATCTTCCAGTGAGTCTTTCATGCCACGGTCGACCCATTTGAAGATCACATTCCAGATGGCGCCGATATTAAATGCGATCAGGTAGTCGGAATCTAATCCGGACATCAACTTGGCAAAAGGATTCCGGCTCATGTCTGACTTTCTACTGTGTTCAGGAAGGACCTCGTTCAGTTTCAGAAGAAGAAGGTACAGCATATTATTCTTGTGTAGAAGTTTCAGAAGATCCTTATTCTTTTTGCAGAAGTTGAAAATGATGGCGATCGGTTCATCATCGGAAGAAGAAAGAGCCTGCACATAGTCTCCTATGACCTGGTTCATAAGGGCGTCCAGGACGTCATCTTTTGAGCTGTAGTTCAGATAGAATGTTTTCCTCGCAAGATCTGTTTCCAGGACGATCTGCTTGACGGTGATTTCCGGATACGGGTATTTGCGCATCAGTTTTAATAGCGCGGATGTGATCTCCTGCTTGGATCGGATGGAGGATGGATTGCTGCTTTCTTTCATGTTATTCCCCTTCAAAAAGTACACATAAACACGAGATTGTGTATCTTACTGAAAATCTGTTTACGAACTTTCTTTTCCATCGTATCCTCTTTTTCAAAGATACACAAGTGTGTAGTTTGGAGTTTTAAGATGAAAGTACTGATTTTTAACGGAAGTCCCAGAAGTAAAGGGGCCACTTCGACGGTCCTTCACAGGATCGAAAAGGAGTTGAAAGAACGTGATGTGGAAGTGGATTTCTATGATCTCGGAAACATCGGAATGTCGCACTGCACAGGATGCTGTTCCTGCTATCGAACGGGGGCCTGCTGCCTTCACGATGATGCGGAGATCCTTTCGCAGAAGATCAGTGAAGCAGATGGGATCGTATTGGGTTCACCTACATATGCGAGTAATGTATCCGGGCTCATGAAAGACTTCATCGATCGGGGACATTTCGTCATCGAACAGCTGCTATATGGAAAACCATGTATCACTATGGCGACAGGAGAAAACTATGGAAGCAGATCTGCGCTGAAAGTCCTGAATAATCTGGTTCTATATTCCGGTGGAAAAATAAGTGATCACATCTTACTGAAGATCCCGTTTAACGGTATTTCCGGTATGGAAAAGCATGTGGTAAAGAGAACCCGAAGAGCTTCCGTGCGGCTGATCCGGGAGTTACAAGGAAAGAAAAAACATTTGGTCCAGTGCTTTTGCCACGGCATCATTTTCCGCCTCGGCATCCGCCCCTTTGTAAGGAAAAAAGGTGATGCCTATGCGGGTGTGTTCCGTAAATGGAGAGAGAGGGGAATCGTATGAGAGAATATATATTGCTTCTTCCGATCCTATTCATCGTTCATGATATGGAGGAGATCATCGGCTTTGGAAAGTTTTTCCGGAACAATCCGCAGCTTTTCGAAAGGTTCCCCAAAATCACGAAGGCTTATCGGAAGTTCACGACGGAAGGAATGGCCCTCGCCGTATATGAGGAATTCATTCCGTTTTTCGGCATTAGTCTTCTGGCATATTATTTTCCCGGCTATGTTCTGGAAACGCTCTGGTTCGGGCTTTTGCTTTCTCTTACCGCGCATTTTGTGATCCATATCGGACAGAGTATGTACATCAGGAAATATATTCCTTCACTCATCACCAGCGTGATCCTTCTGCCGGTGAGTCTTTGCATCCTCATCCGAAGTGCAGAGTATATCGCATTTGATCTTCTGACGGTCGTGATCATTTCCGCAAGCATTTTTCTGATGATGGCAAACCTCAGATTTGCGCACTATCTCATGCATAGGTGTTATGAGAAAAGTGAAGGGCGGGGGAGAAAACCGCCGTATGCAGAGACGAAAAATCTTTTGAACCGGTAGTGTAATTTCTGTGAAGGGGCGGATCTTTTCTGTATAATCAAAAGCAGGGAATAATTCACACGATCAGGATCTTTCCTGAGTGGCGGAACATGAAGCGGTTCGAAGCGGAGGGGCAGGCCATGAAACATATCATTACGGTACAGCATACGCAGTCGGTTCATCACACGAACGGGATGGTCGGCTCCTGGACGGACTGGGATCTGACGGAGCTCGGGCGCAAGCAGGCGGAGAATATCGGAAAGAAACTGAAAGAAGAACTTCAGGGAAAGAAATTCGTGATGTATTCTTCGGACCTCAAGCGTGCGGCGCAGACGGCGGAAGAGATCTCGAAATCTCTTGGTGTGGAAGCGATCCTTCGAAAAGAACTTCGCGAGAGAAACCTGGGGAAATGCTGCGGGAAATCCGTGCAGTGGCTCCGTGAAAATATCGAGACACCCGAGAACACCGTCGATGACTGTCTCTTCTCTGACGGAGAGAGCCGCCGGGCATGCTGGAACCGGCTTCTTCCTTTCTACGAAGAAGTGATGGCAAGTGATGAGGAGACGATCATCATCGTGTCCCACGGTGATCTTCTGAGTCTATGGAATCTCATGTATCTGGGCCTTCCCGTGGAAGCCTATTATGACGTCGATATCCACGGGCCGGCTGGAGGCGTTTCCCACATGATCGTCGGCGATGACGGGAAACACCGTGTACGGCACATCAATGATATGTCCTATATCGTGGGAAAGAACTGAAGGATGAGTCTTATGAGCAAGGCAAGTATCGAACAGTGGAATGAGGCGGCAGGTGCTTATGCAAAAGAGCAGGAACAGTCGGCGTTTTCCGAAATGAATAAAGCTATCGTGATGGCAAGGTTTCTGAAACTGTCCGGCGAGAAAGTCCTCGATCTCGGATGCGGGTACGGCTATTACACGAACTATTTCCGGTCGATCGGCGGAGAGGTGACCGGCGTGGACGGATCTCCCGCGATGATTGAAATAGCGAAAGAAAAATACCCGGACAGTGCTTTTGCCGTAGCAGATATAACCGGAAAACTCCCCTTCGAAGATGAAGAATTCGACATCGTGTTCTGCAACCAGGTACTGATGGATATCGATCCTGTGGGGCCTGTTTTTGCCGAGTGCAGGCGGGTGCTGAAGCCGGGCGGGATCTTCTATTATTCGATCGTGCACCCGGCTTTCTATACCGGTGAATGGAAGACAGACGGGGAGACCGGTCGGGCCGGAAAGATGGTGACATCCTACATCACGCCTTCTGTCTGTGAGAACCGGTTCTGGGGCGAAACGAAACACTATCACCGGCCGCTGTCTGATTACCTGAATGGCGCCGCGGAAGCGGGCCTGATGCTGGTGCATGCTGGCGAGCCGAAGTCCTATGAAGATACGGGGAAGAACGAAGAAATACCGCTGTTCTTCTTCGCGGAATATAGAAAAGTGGGAGAATAGTTTTAGGGAACTTTTGAGAAAGAATAGGCAAGAAAAGTTCCCTAAAATTGTATTGGCAGGAGCAGGATACGAAACATGGTGAGAATGGTTTTAACAGATCTGGATCATACACTTCTGAGGCAGGACGGGAGTATTTCCGAGGTGTCTCTGGATGTGATTGCTGCGTGCAGAAGTAAGGGGATCAAGCTGGCGATTGCGACGGCGAGATACTGGATCGGCGCGGAGCGGTATATCCGTCTTCTGAAGCCGGATTATGAGATCACCACGGATGGAACACTGATCCATGCGGAAGATGAGTGTATCTACTCAAAAGCCTTCTCGATCGGGGATACGAACCGGATCGTGCGAAGTGTTCTGGCGCGGATGCCGGAAACGGAGATTTCCGTGGCTCACGGGAAAACGGTCTTCTGGAACAGCCTGCATATCGCGGAATCGGAAAGACTTCATAAAGCGGTCTATAACGATTATTCAAGTGATCTGGAAGTAGGGGCGAATAAGATCGCCGCCATTCTTTCGGATGAGCAGATGGCGAGAGAGATCGCGGACGAAATCGGATGTAAACTGCAATGTTATCGCGGAGAGAATATGTATGCGTTCCTGCCGGAAGGCTCCGGAAAGATCCAGGCGATCGAAGCACTGTCCGAAAGAAGCGGGATCGCGATTTCGGATATCGTGGCTTTCGGAGACGATAAGAACGATATCGATATGCTGACGATGTGCGGGAGGGGTGTTGCCGTCGCGAATGCGATCCCGGAAGTTCTGGCTGTTGCGGATGAGATCACTGCTTCCAATGACGAAGATGGCGTGGCGGAATGGATGAGGAAGAACTGCCTCAAATAGTGTAGAATAGTTGCATGAAAAGTGCTTTTTGAGGAGTAGAAAAAAGATGGATTTCGATCAGTTCGTACAAGATATTACGGAAAATAAATGGAACGTTTTCGGCACGGAAGTGTATGAGAGCGGGAAGCTGACACACAGTTTCGGGGACACATCGGGTCTTCACGAGATCTACTCGGCGACGAAGACGGTGCTGTCCGTCGCTGTCGGTATCCTCTACGATGAGGGACGCATCGATCTGGACCGATCGATCCTGGAATATCTTCCGAGCGAAAAGCACTTGTCTCTTTCAAAAGAGCAGAAGGCGCGCTGGGAGAAGATCAGTCTCCGCCGTCTTCTGACGATGTCCGTTTCTGATCTTCCGTTCCGCGCGGAAGGGGAAAACTGGCTGGACTTTTCGTTGGCATGCGAGATCGAAGATCCGGAAGAAACTGGATTCAACTATAGTAATATCTCAGCATACCTGATCGGTGTGGCGCTGACAGAGGCGCTCGGCAGAGATCTGGGTGCTTTTATCGAAGAAAGGATCTTCGCGCCGCTGGAGATCACATCCTTCGAGTACGGAAGATCGCCGGAGGGATATTTCTACGGCGCTTCGATGATGCGTCTTTCCGTTCATGACTTAAGTAAGTTCGGGCTGCTTCTTTATAACGGGGGTGTGTATAACGGCGTCCGTATCCTTTCCGAAGAATATGTGGATATGGCCACTTCCGTGCAGCAGATGAATAGAGAAGGCGGGTACGGTTTCTTTATCTGGAAGTATAGAGGCGGCTTCAGCATTAACGGCAAGTGGAAGCAGAAATGCTATGTCCTGCCGAAGAAAGGTGTTATCGTGACCTATCTTTCGCACATCGAAGATGATTCCCACGATCTTCTGGAAAGCATGGAGAAGAATATTCTCGGCATCGGACAAAAGGAGAGAAAAGCCTTTCAGCGGATCGCGGAAATGGAAGAGATCTTAGAAAGAGTCACATCCGGGAAGGGATCTTCTGAAGATCTGAAAGTGCTGGAGAAGTACTACACCAGTGCGGATTGGAAGAAGGACTTCGCCCTGGACGAAGCGGGATTACTTCCTGCGGGCCTGAAGCGCGGCGTCCTGTCTGAAGACGGGATCTACAATCTTCTTTCGTAGTGAATAGAATCCTGAAAGAAAAAGGCAAATAGTTTATTTCGTTTTTTCCGGTTTTCCTCTACTCTATACATAGAGATGATGTGCCTCAGGATCATCCCGGCAGAGGAGGAAGAATAATAAACGTCAGCTTTTCTTTTCGGCCTTATCCTTATACATCGCTTCATCTGCACGCTTAAATACATCGGCGGCGGTATAATCGATATTGTTGTCATACGCTGCCATACCGCAAGCGATAGATACATAATTCGACGGCAATGGAAGCGTCTCGGAATATGGACTCATCATCTCGTTGATCGCGGCCATACGCTCATCGCGCTTCTCGTAATCTTCACCGGTAAGTACCGCGACGAATTCATCTCCACCTATACGGTAAACAGGACTGTGCTTATACACATTGCAAATAAGGTGGCAGGCCCGTAACAGATACTCATCTCCGGCTTCATGACCCTGGGAGTCATTGATCATCTTCAGATTGTTTGCATCAAACATAGCGATCGCAAATTTGATATCCGGATTGGAATTGATCTGTGACTGGAGATACTTTTCTTTATCTTCAAAAGCCATGCGGTTATTTACATGAGTCAGAGGATCTCTTCCCATCAGATCGAGAAGACGCTTATTGATGTGATCCAGAGTAAGCGCATGACGGAACTTTTCGAAAGCCAGACTCATGCGGGTATAGTATGTATGAAGAAAGTGATTCATCAGCTTTTCGATACAGTCTCTGAATACCAGATATCCGTATGCGGAGTCTTCATCATGAAGAGGAAGCATGATGTAAAGATGATTCGGTCCTGAGGGATCACGTCCGGGGATCAGGTCATGGGTAGGGAAGACCTCCTCTTTAAAGACCCTGCCATCTTCCGTGGAATAGAGCACCTCTACGTTTTTACTGTATCTGTCTGTCTGCATCTTTATATTCGAATCGTAGATGGATAATCCGAAATTCGGCTCGAGAAGTACATGGAAGGAATCACCTTCGTAAACATGGTCGTCTGTAAACAGGCGGTTGAGATTGTCCTTCAGTTCCAGATATGTAAGACATGAAAGAATGGTCGAGTCAATGATATCCAGTTTGCGGTTGAAGTAAGTGGTCTCGGAGCGGTGAGAAAACGCTTCACGTCCTCTTTGCCTTCTTAAGCGGTCGCTGTCTCTGAAGTCATGGCAGCCGCAGCTGTCTCCGGGAACAAACTTACACGGGATCACGTCACTGATTCCACGCTCGGCTCCGTCGAGGAGTTTTCTCCATAACCTAACGGTCGCCTCGCCCATTTCGGTAAAGCACTGATCCACCGAAGCGATGGATGGATCAAAGATCTTACTGTCTTCTATGTAGTCAAAACCGGTGACCAGTACGTCACGGGGCACATCATATCCGTTGTTGAAAAGAGCCACACAGGTGGCCATTGCCAGACCGTCGTTTGCACATATAAATGCATCCGGTATTTTTTCACCTGCCATACATAGCTTATTTATGTGGTTTTCAACTACCGCGTTTTCCCAGTTTGTGTAGAACACTTCTTTCAAGTAGTCTTCACAGTGGTTTTCTTTTAGACAATCACGAACGGCATCCAGTCTCAGTTTGGAGTCATACGATTCCTTGGTTCCGGCGAAGAAAGTGATGCTCTTTACGTCATGTTCCTTCAGTAAATGAGCACACATATCCTTTGATGCCTGATAGTTATCGGAGCCGATATAGCTGACGCCTTCTATTTCGTTTCCCTGAATGATCATAGGGATACCGGCTTCATTGCTTCGGGACACGATGCTGGCTATCTTCTCTTTGTCATCCAGACCACTTGAAAAAATAACGGCTCCGTCAAAATCATGAAGATCCGGAAGATTATATATGTTCGTCTCACCTTGCTTTACCGCAGGCGTATCGTTATACGTGGAATAACAGAGAAACAAAAAGATATCTGCTTCACTTTCTTTCAGGGCAGACTGCATTCCTCTGAGAAACTGGCTCAGAATCTCCGCGCCCCATCCTGTAGTAAACAATGCTATCTTTTTCTTCATGACATGTACCCTTCTGATTCGTTCTTTCAGCGGTGACAATGGAACAGAAAAACTCATTTCCGGTTCCGGGAAAAATCATGTACAGATTTATTATACCATGAAGGAACGCGGATATCTTAGCGTTCGTCTTTTCTGTATAATGAAAGTAGCAGAATCGCAACTGCGCTTTGATGGGAAAAGCAGCCGCAGTCAGGTATATTGTTTTCGGAGGTGAGAGACATGATCTTTTCCGAGAAACTTCAGATATTGAGAAAGAATAAAGGATACACGCAGGAGGCGCTCAGTGAGAAACTGGGCGTGTCGAGGCAGGCTGTGGCGAAATGGGAGTCGGGGCAGGTGTACCCGGATATTGCCAATCTGATCCAGATCAGTGAGCTGATGAATGTCAGCGTGGATTATCTGGTGAAGGATCAGGACTGCGCCATGAATATCAAGTCTTATGACGATCCGGATCTCGATGAACTGATCTCCTTCCGGCTCGAAGCGAATGTCAATACCTATGCGGCTTTTATGAATGAGACAGATGCTACAAGACCGGCGTCCCACGATTTCCGGTATGAGAACGGGCGGTATATGTACCATGACACATATGTTGGCGGCGAGAAATTTGCAGGCGAAGAAGCTATCTGGAAAGATGGGACAACCGTATATGCGATGAACTATATGGGAAGGGTACTCGGCGACGGATTCAGCGGCAACTTCCTGAAAGAAGCACTGCGTGCGGCGGACAAAAATATGCCCTATCGCGGGCCGGAGATCTTCCAGTCGGGAGAGTACACATACCGCTGCAAAGTCACCGGGGATTTCACCTGGTTCCAGGGGTATGAAGAGATCTATCTTAACGACATGAAAGTCTATGAGTGCGTGTTCCATGGCGGGATCGTGAACTGATCCGATTCAAATTCCACCTCAAAATGGGTATTTACATTACTACGTATACGTGGTATTATTCTCTCACGATACTACGCATACGTAGTAAGTGCATGTGCAAGGGATTCTCCTGAGATGAGGTGATTGTTTTCGTGAAAGAACTATTTAAGATGAAAGTGACACGGGATACGTGGATTGCCGTAGCTGCAGGGCTTCTGATGATCGGTCTGAGCCTTCTGATGCTCCCGTTCTCGGGGGATTCGATGAGAGATACGATCGTGTCTTTTCTCCTTCGGGATGTGGTCATGATCTTCGGACTGGGCATCGTTTTCGTATCGATGTATGTGGATAAAAAGGGGAAAGAGGTCCTCTCGGATATCGGCTTTTCGAAGCGGAAGATCAAACTGAGTCTTGTTCTGGATATCCTTCTAGCTGCGGGGCTTCTGGCCATGTTCATGGGAGATGGGATCCCCGAGGGAACAGTGCTTTTGCAAAAGGAAAATCTGTATGCGGCGGCATATATACTCACTGCCGGCATCTTCGAGATGCTGTTCATCTACGGTTTTCTTCGCATGAGTTTCGAAAAAGCATTCGGCATCATCCCGGCGATCCTTCTGACCAGCGTTTTCTATTCCTTTCACCATGCCGGATTCCAGCCGGAGTTCCTGCATCTTTTCCTGGTCGGCCTGATGTACTCCGCGGTATTTTACATCACCCGGAACATGCTGATCATTTTCCCGTTTTTCTGGGGAGTGGGAGCGCTCTGGGATGTTATAATATCTTCGGAAGCAGGAAGTGAAATCAAGAATGTGGAGTCATTCGTGTTCGCGATGATCATCTGGCTTCTGATCGTGATATGGTTACTGTACCGGAGAAGAAGGAGTAAGAGAAATGCTGTCGAAAACATCCATAGTGATCATGGGGATCCTGACCAAGGGCGAGAAGAATGCGTATGACATGTTGAAAGTCATCGATCAGATGAACATGAAATACTGGCTTCCGATCGGCGCGACGACGCTCTATGAGACATGCATCCGGCTTCAGAAAAAAAGATTGATCGAGGACACGGGTGAGGCCGAGAACAAGGCAGTGTACTGCATTACCGATGCCGGGCGAAAAGAACTGAAAAAGACGATTTGCGATCTATTTGAGAGAGTCGATTATGATTCCGTCTGGTTCTGTCTGGCCGTGATCTTCTCGGATGTGCTCAGCAAGAAAGAACTGGAGGCCGAGAAGAAGAAGAGACAGGCGCTCCTGGACGAATACGAAGCCGGGACGAAAGCGAATAAAGAGCAGATGCTGGCGCATAAGATCCCGTATTCGGGCATCTGCGCCATCGACCGGATGATCCACATTATCGAAATGGAAAAAGAGACATTGAAACAGCTGTAAGTTCGGATCGAAAGTGGAATGTCTCTTCGAAAAGGAGAACGGACTTGACTGAATCAGAACTTTACAAAGAACTCGGAAAACTTACTAAAGAGAAGGAAAATTGGCCGGAGAGTGTGACGTATCTCTCCACACTTCTTACTCATGAATCCACGAAGATAAAAGCAAAGGCGATCTGGATGCTCGGGGAGATCGGGCTTGTGTATCCCCATCTGATCCGGAACGTTGTCCCGTCGATCTATACCTTCTGTAGAAGCACGGAACCGCTGCTTCGGGAGCGTGCTGTAAATGCACTCGGAAGGATCGGGCGCGGGTGCTTTTCCAATATCGAGATGTATTGGGAAGAACTGTTTTGTTTTTCGGAGGATGCGGATCCGAAGGTCCGGCTCAGCTTTATCTGGGCGTCCGAGAATATTGCAACGAATACGCCGGAGATCTATGCGGAGCATATGCCGGTATTTGCAAAACTTCTAAAAGATGAGGATGACAAAGTCAGGATGGAAGCGCCGGAGATCTTCCGCGTCCTCGGGAAAAGAAGACCGGAGTTTGTGCGCCCGTATATTTCTGAACTGCAGAAGCTATCTGAGACAGATGAAAACCGCGTCGTCCGGATCCACGCGGCCGGTGCGATCAGGGCAGCAGGCTTATTTTAGAAGTTTCATGATATTCTCGAGCTGCTTGTCATCAAGATCTTTACATTGCTCCACGATTGAGAACAACAAAGGATTGTCTTCACGGGTTACAACAACGTAGTCCGGATGACTTTGGTTACTTTCGCCGGTAAGATAGGCTTCCGAAACATTAAATGCCTTCGCCATCTCTTTCACGACCTGAATGGAAGGTGTCCTGACACCGGCTTCATATCTTTGATACGCAGGCTGGCTTACACCGATTCTTTCTGCTGCTTCTGACTGTGTGAGTTTCAGTTTCTGGCGGCATGTGATCAAACGGTCTGGTTTAAGATCAGATTTCATTTTCATTCCCCATCCAATCGAAATTTATATGTTAAGGATAACATATTTCTCTTGAAAATACCAATGGTATATTCTATAATACCAGCATACCAATGGTATAATCTTTGAATTTGGAAAGGAGTTTTGTATATGGGTTGTTGGTTAGGTGCGTTAGGGAGACTAATGATTCTTCCGGAGCCGGATGAGAAACTGATAAGGGATTTTTTGGATTTTACTATACAAACATGTCCTAAGGAATACAGTGAGGATGAGAAATTCCGGAATACATGGTTCTTTGATGAAAAGAACAGGCTTATTTCCGGGATAGGGAAATTTGCTGAACCCTCGATATGGTATGAGCATTTGAAAGAGAATTTCTTCGAAAAAAGGGGATATGAACTTATAGGTGATCCAAAGATAGTTGGAGAATGTGACTTGGATATATGGCTGTTAGGAGATGCTCGCTTTGAAGAATACACAAAATGGGAAGAAAGAGTAAGAAAAATAAGAGAAAAAGATAGGTATCCGGATGAACCAGGCTGGAGTATTTTATGACTCTGCAGGGAACGAAAATTGACGATTACTCTATATGAAGGGGGAAAGAAATGTAATGAGCGATATTATTGAGTTTGATAAAGAGTACCTACTTTGGATTAAAGATATCAGTACACGCTTCAAACAGAGCCAGATCAAAGCAGCATGCCAAGTAAATTCTGAACTGATGAAGTTCTATTGGTCTTTGGGAAGAGATATTTCTCTACTGGAGCAAGGAAATGGATATGGTGCTGGTTTTTTTAAGAAACTGAGTATAGATCTTTGTAAAGAGTTTCCTGAGGTTAAGACCTTTTCTGAGACAAACCTGAGATATATGAAGAGGTTTTATGAGCTTTATCAAAGCGTTGAAACGCCCATCTGTGTATGGAAAAAGCAGTCATTGTCAAATCTGCCCCAACTTGGGGCAGATTTTGAACATATGTTGTTTTTTATTCCGTGGGGGCACAATAAAACCATAATTGATAAGTGTAAAGGGAACGTGGAAAAGGCTCTATTCTTTGTAAAGGAGACCTTGGAAAACAATTGGTCCCGAGCGGTCCTGCTTAACTTTTTGGATACTGACCTTTATGAGCGAAAGGGAAAAGCCATTTCGAATTTCAACAAAGTATTACCCGATGTGCAGAGTGATCTGGCGCAAGAGATGACGAAGGATCCTTATAGCTTCGACTTCTTGTCTTTGCGCGAAAAATATGACGAAAAGGAAATGAAGAATGCCTTGATGGAAAATGTGCAAAAGCTCCTTATGGAACTAGGTCGTGGATTTGCATTTGTTGGTCGAGAATACAGGCTCGTTGTCGGGAATACTGAGCAATTCATTGATATGCTGTTCTATAACATTAAGAATCATTGCTATGTTGTAGTTGAAGTGAAAGCAAGAGCATTTGAGCCAGGAGATATGGGTCAGTTGGGGACATATGTATCAGCTGTGGACGGTATTCTTAAGGGAAAAGATGATAATCCTACTGTTGGGTTGCTTATCTGTAAAAACAAGGATAATGTACTGGCACAATATGCGGTAAATAGTATGAACACACCAATTGGTATCTCAGAATATGAGTTAAGTTCAATCGTGCCGGAGGATTTTAAAAGTACAATTCCGAACATAGAAGAAATAGAGGATACTATGAATGGCCATTTTGATTAACGTTATTTGTGTCAGCAGTGCTGACATAAATGGTAGAAGATGTATCTGGAATGACATATCAGACTGATAATGAATTTTCCACCAACTTGGTGGAAAATTGACTATTTCACAAATCTGCCCCAAGTTGGGGCAGATTTTGCATCTTCAGTCACCCCCCCTGTTTGTGCATATCTCATTGCAATTGGAGAGCAAGTATAGCACTATGTTATGGATGGAGGTGCGGCGTGAGTATTGTACGGTATATCGATGAGACAGATGATAGACTGGAGATCAGCAATGTTTATGAACAGAGCTGGAAGTCTGCATATAAGGGAATGATTCCGCAGGATTATCTGGATAGTATTCCATCCGGAAGATGGGCGGCGAAGGTGGATAATCCTAGTTGGCATTCACTTGTTTGTGTTGAAGATGGAAAGATCGTCGGAACCAGCAGTTTCTGCGAATCGAGATTTGATACGTTCCCGGGTTATGGTGAAGTGATATCCATCTATCTTTTGCCGGAATATGTGGGACGAGGCCATGGTAGACAGCTGATGGAAAAAGCACTTTCCGAGCTCAAGCAAATGGGATATAAGAAAGTAATGCTTTGGGTGCTGGAAGAGAATACGAATGCCAGAGATTTCTATGAAAGAATGGGATTTCAATTGGCATCCGAGGTGCGGGATGATTCGATTGGCGGCAAGAGTATACGAGAAGTGAGCTATGAAAAAGACTTGTGAAAGCAGACGCTGTATGGATAAGAGTTGGCTGACTTCCGAGGAGGTGTTTTCGATTTATTCGCCTTGCATGTATCAGCTGGCTTATAAGGATTTCATCGCGCAGATGGAGAAGTATTTTTCGGATCCGTCTGTGGAGATCTTCGTGTGTGATATGGATGGCGAAAAAGCCGGTATTCTGGTGCTGAGAGAGACAAAAGCAGCAGAAGGGGCTGAAACGGGACCCGAGGCGGAGATTCTGGGGATTGCTGTGAGAAAAGATCTGCGCGGAAAGGGAATCGGAAAAGAGATGGTCTGCCAGGTGATGGAGACTGAGCACCTCAAGAAGATCACGGCGCAGACAGACGACGATGCAATCGGATTCTACCGGAAAAGTGGTTTTGAGGAAGAAAGAGTCGTGATCGTGTACCCGAATGGATCTGTGGTCCGATATAATTGTAGTATGATTAAAACATGACATACAGATGTCATGTTTATTTTGCTATGATCGAATCGGAGAGAAGACAGGATGAAAATAGACAGGCTGATCGGTATATTGTCCATACTGCTTCAGAAGGAGACTGTGACGGCCCCGGAACTTGCTAAGCGCTTCGAAGTGTCGAGGAGAACGATCAATCGTGACATAGATGAACTCACGTATGCCGGGATCCCGATTAGAACGACGCAGGGAGTCGGTGGCGGAATCAGTATCGCCGAGGGCTACAAGATGGATCGGACGCTCCTGACATCGAAAGATATGCAAGTGATCCTGGCTGGTCTTCGAAGTCTGGACAGCGTCAGTGGAAGTAACTATTACAGCCGGTTAATGGAGAAGATCCAGGCGGGTTCATCCGAGTTTATCAGCGGCAGGGATTCGATCCTGATCGATTTGTCCTCATGGTATGGAAAAACTCTTGCTCCAAAAATTGAAACGATACAGAATGCCATTGAAAACAGACAACTTCTTACTTTTTCCTACTACGGACCGAAAGGGGAGAGCGGGCGGAAGATCGAACCGTATTATCTTGTTTTCAAGTGGTCCAGCTGGTATGTGTGGGGGTGGTGTCTGACAAGAAGAGATTTCAGGCTTTTTAAACTCAACCGTATGGATAAGGTAAATAAATCGGAAACGTTTTTTGCCTGCCGGGAAGTAGCTTTGCCGGATCTTTCCGATGAGAAAGTATTTTCCGGAGAAATCCACCTGCAGGCACTCTTTGCACCGGAAGTGAAGTGGAGAGTCATCGAAGAATTCGGCGTAGGGAGTTATACCGAAATGAAAGACGGAAGAATTCTTCTTGAAAAGGAATATACCAATATGGATCAGATGATCTCATGGATTCTGTCTTTTGGAGATAAGGTTGAGGTGATCGAGCCGAAAGAGGTGCGTGAACAGATCACCAATATCGCTGAAAAAATGAGAAAAGTATATAAGGGGAGTAAAACAAATGGAAAGAAATGATTTAATCAGTTGCTGCGGTTCGGATTGCAGCGCATGCTACTGTTATGGGAAAATGTGTCAGGGATGTAATGCTGTGTGCGGAAAAGTGTTTCATGCACCGGAAGGTAGGGAGTGCCCAATCTACCATTGCTGTAAGATCGAAAAAGGATATGCATCTTGTGGAGAATGTGAAAAACTTCCATGTGACCTGATTCTGGGAACAAGAGATCCGAAAATGACAGAAGAAGAGTTCATGAAATCGGTGGAAGAAAGAGTGAAGCGGCTGAAGAAAGCGTAGATTCAATAAAAGTATCGATGAACGGATCGCTTGCCTGGTGAGACTTTATAAACTATCAGGACAATGGCAGAAGATAAGAGAAGTTCTATACGAAATATCAAAAGTGTAAAAACGAATGTGAATGGAGGAAGTAGAAATGGCCGAAAGTTTTCTGTGTCTGATGGCGGATCTGGATGAGAGTGTCCAGAAGAATATGTCGGAGTGGTATTCCGAGATCAAGAAAGAGGGCTTTACCGGAACGCAGACGCCGAATCTTCTGTATCACATCAGCCTCGCGACATATCCTCTGGAGATGGAAGAAGAGGTTCTCGCGAACGTCAAAAAAGTGGCGGCAGAATTCTCGCAGGTGGAAGTGCACCTGAGCCACATCGGCATGTTCGCCGGAGGGCAAGTGCTTTTCGCGGCGCCGGAAAGAAATCCGGAACTGGATAAGCTTCAGGAAGCCTGTCAGATGGGTGTGCCGCAGCAATATGGGTTTACCCCGCATACCACGATCCTGATCGATGACCCGGAGGTCGTGCATGCTGCGCTTCCGACTTTCGTAAAGAGCTTCCGGCCGATGACAGGCAGAATTACACGACTTCATCTTTGCGCTTTCTGGCCGACAAGAGAAATCGCGGCGCTGGAGCTGAAAGCGTGATCTTTCAGCCGGGATCAAGGGTCTTCCTAGCCCCAAAGACAAAGCGAAAAGTATTATTTCTTGAAGGATTCCACAGGATTAATGACAAAAAAAGAATGTATCATGCCAACAGTTTGATATTCAAATAGAGGAATATGTGTTATAGTTAGTGAATAATGAATTTCTGATTTCTTTACACAATGGTTACCAAATACATGCCCCGGCGACCTATAATATAATCAGGTTCTATGCGGACCGGGAGAAATCAGAATTCGCGGGAGGATATGAATGACACTTAAATCTCTTTTTGAAGGCTATGATCTGAAGGAATACTATCTGGGTAAAGTAACTCAGGTTTACAGAAGCAACTCCATTGCGCTGGTCGAGAACCTCGCCGCGATGAACGACAGAAGCAAGTTCAAGAGCTCGTTTCTTCCGAACACCATCAGCTATTTCGTCGTAGTTGACTCGACGGAGGGCTTGTTCCTCGGAGAAGTTTACGAGAACAAGACATCGAAGAAGAGCTTCGACGAAGAAGAGAATAAGAAAGCATATCACGAGATCTGCATCGACACGATCGCTTTTATGCCAAATGATTCCGACAGATTCCATCTTGCCGGCTTTAAGACACTCGGCATCACCGACAGTGTGTATCTGGCAACAGATGAAGTATACGAACTGTTCATGCACTCCCTCGAACTGAACCACGACGCAGACGAGCCGCTTCCGGCTTTCGGTTCTTATATGAACAGACTGGGCGCAGGCGTTACACTCAAGCCCAGCACGCTCTTTAACCGCCACCTCATGTGCATCGGAGCGACAAACAGTGGTAAGTCCACCACAGCGCTTTCCATCCTTGACAAGCTGGTAACTACCGGCCGAAAAGCACTGATCATCGACCCGACCGGTGAGTATAGAGATGCTTTTGCTGACGACGAGATCACGAAGCTGACGCTGGGTGTGGATACGACGATCTCCCCCGGTAAGCTAACCATGGATCAGTGGGAGAAACTTTTCGAGGCGGAGAACAGCAGCCAGGGCGCGGTGCTCTCTCAGGCGATCACCTCCCTTCGTTTCATGAAGAAGATCGGCGACGATTCGTACTACTATAAAGTCGGTGCGAACATCGATGAAGTTCAGGAGAACCTCGCTTCTGTAACCAACCAGGATATCGAGTTTAATATCGAACTTCTCCCGGAGCAGATCCAGGCGGAATCCGTCTGTGAGCCGGACAGAGATAACGACTACAACTTCAGATACCGTTACGACGTTCTGAAGGCAAATGCAAATGCTTCCCTCGTTCAGAAGATCCAGTATCAGATGACGAACACCCGCTTCCTGACATTCTTCTCGGATGATCCGGAGATGTATAACCTCCTCGATACGATCGAAGAATTTGTTTATCAGCCGGGCGTGAGCCTCTATATCGACACATCCGCTCTCGGTGCTGCAGAAGGTATCGGCGGCATGGTCGTCGACCTGGTAAGTAACTTCATCATGTCCCTTGATGATATCTGCCCGTTCGTATTCTTCATCGATGAGGTACACAGATATTCCAAGTCCAGATATTCCGATAAGGATTTCTACGGCGGCCTGACCCTGATCGCAAGAGAAGGCAGAAGAAAGGGTATCTTCCTTTACCTGACAACACAGAACCCGAAGGACGTATCTCCGGTACTTTTCGGTCAGGTAGGTACGATGCTGATCCACAGACTTATGGAAAACGACGAGATCAAGACGGTTCAGAGCCATCTGGACGATTATTCTCTCAAGCATATCAGAAAGCTCAATCAGGGCGAGATGATCCTTACGAGTGTCAATCTCCTGCACAACATGTTCGTACGCGTAAAGAAGAGCGACAGAAAGCAGTACAACGAAACACCGCTTCTCTAATTGCTTAGGGAAAGGGCTTAGGTAAACAGCCTGGGCTTAGGAAATTGAATTAGATTATCGGAGGACCCGCGAAGCGTCCTTTCGTCACAGCCACTTTTTCCGCTTGAAAAAGACGAGGCATCCGATCACGATCAGGATGCATACGGCGATGACGATCGGATAAGCCGCGGGTTCTTTTAGCTCGGGCATATGGACGAAGTTCATGCCATACCATCCGGTGATCAGCGTCAGCGGCATGAAGATGCTTGTTACGACGGTAAGGATCGTCATGATCTTGTTCTGCTTGATGTCGATCTGCGTCTGATTCAGGTCACGGATATGAGAAGTATAGTCGGCAAGCGATGAAGTCATCTCGTGTAAGGTCTGCACTCTCTGGAACACGAGGTGGAAGTATCTCTCATTATTCTCTTTGAAGAATTCATTTTCGTTTTCTTCGAGTTCCTGGCTCAGGTCCATCAGCTGTGCATAGTGGATCCTCAGATCACGAAGCTCAGACCGGATATCGGTCAGCTCGCGGATGGATCCGGAGGATTCCTCGCTTAGGACATCCTTTTCGATCTCGTCGAGTCTGGCATCGTATTTCTCGATGATCTTTACGTCTCTGTGGATGATGCTCTCAAGGAAATCGTACAGGAACCTCTCGAGGCAGGGATTGATGTATTTCTTTGTCTGCGCGATCTTATCGACGATCTTTTCGGCAAAGCCCTCGTCATCGACAAAGACGATGCCCTTCTCATCCAGTGCGAAGGCGAAGTTGTGCTTGGGGCCGGAGGTATTTTTCCTGCTCGGTATAGAGAATGTACCGGTCAGGGAATCGATATTAACTTCCGCATGGGTATCGGTGATCTCGTCGAGGTTGATATCCCACTCGATCCCCATCCCGAATTTCTTATTCGACTTGATCCATTCCTGAGAATTGATCACCGCCACATATTGATAACCGAGATTCTCAAAACTCTTCGGGTTGACTTCTTCGAGCCGTTCGCCAATTTTGTAGTACATATCCGATATAACCCCTTGTATTCTTCGCCTGCAAAAGCACTTCTACGGTGCCTTTTGCGTTTTCACACCACACCTATTGTACAACAAAGTATGGTTTCTTTGTATAAGAGCGGTTTATTGTTGATCATTTGGACGGATGCTATACTGAAAAGAAATTATTTATGAGGGAGGAAGAGACTATGATCCACTGCGGAACGAAGACCTTAGAAACAGACCGTCTGATCCTGCGAAGACTAACGATGGAGGATGCACAAGCGATGTTTAGGAACTGGGCATCCGATCCGGAAGTGACGAAGTTTCTGACATGGCCGACACACGAGAGTGTGGATACGACGAAATATGTGCTTGGCCTGTGGCTCCCGGAATATGAAAAAAACGATTATTATCACTGGGCGATCACCCTGAAGGAGAACGGAGACGAAGCCATCGGCACGATCCACGGGCTCGTCAATGACAGCACGGAATCTGTCCAGGTCGGATACTGCCTGGGAAGAGCCTTCTGGCATCAGGGGATCATGTCGGAAGCACTGCAGGCGCTCGTGGACTTCTTCTTTGAAGAGGTAAGGGCAAACAGAATCTGCAGCTATCACGATCCGAAAAATCCGCATTCGGGTATGGTCATGACGCACTGCGGATTAAAGTTCGAGGGGACGCTGCGCCTCTCTGACAGAAATAATACCGGGATCTGTGATGCCAGCTGGTACTCGATCCTGAAGGAAGAATGGGAAGAAAAAGCATGAAAATTCTGGAGATAGTCGGAGACAACTACTTCGGTAACTGGACGAAGATCCGGACAGGATGCCGGGCCGTGATCATTAAAGACGGGAAGATCCTGATGTCCTATGAGACGAAGAACGACCAGTGGATGATCCCGGGCGGAGGCCTTGAGGAAAATGAAACTGACGAAGAATGCGTGATCCGTGAGGTCGCGGAAGAATGTGGCGTGGTGATCCGGTCTTCTCCGTGTGTGCTTGAGATCGATGAGTATTACGAAGACTGCAAATGGCTCAACAAGTATTTTTTCGCAGAGGTGACAGGTGAGACCGAGCGCCATCTGACCGAAGCCGAGATCAAAGCCGGCATGGAGCCGAGGTGGATCCCTCTTGGGGAGATCCTTTCGATCTTTTCCACCCATGCGGAATATGACGGCACAGATGAGATGCGGCGGGGAATGTATTATCGCGAATACATGGCTCTTCAGGAAATTCTTCTTTCGGAACTTCCGGGAAGTATCCGGGAAAAAGTATCCGGCAAAGATTTCCGGATCGACGATCTGGGAAAATCCGGATCGAGGATCTTTCTTTTCGATGACTGTGTCCTGAAGTGTGAGCCGCGCATTCTGGAGAACTGCCCGGACGCGGATCCGGCCGGCGTGAAAGCTGCGCCGTTTCTGGAGGATCAGGATAAGACCGTCGAGGTGATGCGGTATCTTAAAGGAAAGCTTCCGGTGCCGGAGGTCCTTGCTTACGAAAAAGATGAGAAGTACAGGTATCTTCTGATGAGCAGGATCCCGGGAAAGGTGGCCTGCGATCCGTACTATATGGAACATCCGAAAGAGATGATCCGGGTCCTTTCCGATGCTCTGAAACTTCTCTGGAGCGTCGATATTTCCGACTGTCCGAGAAAGCAGGATCTGGATGCGGTTCTTGCCGAGGCGAAGTACCGGGTGGAACACGGTCTG
>JAEEGJ010010394.1_pt1 | contig 24245 bp, 15 predicted proteins | sample 8958761 | NCBI WGS metagenome assembly JAEEGJ01 (sample SAMN16246546, study PRJNA631951) | gut metagenome | biome: gut microbiome; feature: rumen; material: RS-attached | host: Bos | place: Iran: Karaj | collected 2018-10 | reverse complement strand
GTTGTCGTAGCTGCCGCCGCCAAACAACAGCAAGTACTGCAGCCGGTGGCCGTCAGCACTCTCGCCACGGTCATAGAACATCTTGCACAGCCGTCGATAGGCCATTGCATCAGGGGTGCCGCTGGAGAACTCGTTGAACACCTGCTCGTGGCCCAGAACCAACACGTTGAAGTGGTCATATCGCTCGTGCAACGCTGCCACCCGTTGCGCCTGTTCCAGATAGGCAGCAGGAGCAAGGATGATCATGTCGGGCGTTGCCTGGGCATGGATATTCTGATTGGCCACCTCTCCCACCAGCATGGGATGAGAATAAGTGGCATCTGATGCGTCAAATGCGATGAACTCGCAGCGACCGCTGGTGGCTGGGCTGAACGTGGCGATGCCATCGGTGATAGTGACGTTCTGCTCCACCAGGGCAAACGGGCGGGTCACGTCCCACACGTGGGTGAAACCCGTGCAGCCCGACAACTGGTAAGTGGTGTCGCTGCTCGCATTGTCCAAACCGAATGCCAGACAACCGTTCTTCAACTCCATCTGACGTTCATAATTGATGGTGATGAAATCCAGACGGGCCTCTTTCACCGTGCTGGGGCAGCTATAATCGACCCGAAAAGAGAGTTTATCGGTGTCGTCAAGGGTGAACGTTTTGAGCGATTTAGCTACTACGAAATGTACGCGGGTCGTGTCAATCACGGGTTGAATGATGTCGCTGCTGAGCGGCGGTATCGGTGTGCCGTTGTAGCTGTAGGTGATGGTGCTGGCCGCATCTGTCGTCTTGGCGGCAAACACGGGATAAGCCATAACCGTAGAGCCGTTCACCAGACCGTTCAGGTCAAAGTTGAACGCATGGTGGTGGTTTTCGACAAAACTCTCGCCCAAAAATGTGCGACCTGTCTTGCCCAAGTTGACGATTTCCTGCTCATGGTAGAGGCGCTCGGTATAGGTACTCTTTAACGGGCCTGTGGGATTGTTGTGGGCCAGGGCGATGTCAATATCGTTATAACGGGTATCGTTAGTGACCAGGTAACATCCTGAGTTGGCATAGGGGTGCTGCACCTGTAGATAAGGAATGTTATCATTCAGTCGCTGCCAGGTAGTGGGTCCCTGAGCGTAAAACAGGATGCGGTCGCCCGAGCGCACGAGAGGCACCTGGGGCAAGTCGTCGGCATAGTTTTCGCCGAGCATCGTCTCGCTCAGCGGCGCGCCACCGTATCCGAAGATGTGAACCTGCGACAGGTCGCTGCCCAGACCCCATGTGACGACGTCATCGGCGGTAATCTGGTAGATGCCACTCTCCTGGACAGCGATCTTGACCCATTGGCCCTCAGCAAGCTTGCTGGCAGGCGCATAGTAATGCTTGTCCAATGCCTCAGCACTGTCGGCCGTAATCGCCAGCACAGCAAGACACACAACCAAACGAATGAAATATTTAACCATTGTTTTTACAATTTTAGGTGTTTGACCTCATGAGAACTTTTCCAGGAAAACATGTTTTACCATCAGAGTAAATGTAGTAGTCCTTAATTATTTGCTACAAAAGTAGGAGCACCGATTGAAACAACCAACTATTTGGGCGACAATTCTCGGAAATGTCCTTTTTTTTCTCTTAAATTGTCTAATTATTTTACACTTCCAGATATGAAGTGAACCCCAAAAGTTGGACAAAAAACTTTTGGGGTTCATTATCATTGAGCATCATATATTATCAGGTAAATATCATTTGGAACCAGGCGTTCCAATAAAAATTTCGAGTAACTATCTGTAAATTAGATGGTTACTCGTTGTTTGTGGAGCTGGAGGAATTAGCGAATGATATTACACACTAATCATGTGATAGCATAAGATAATGAAAATGTTTGGTTATCAGCCAATTGCAGCCTAACAATTAATTTGTAATATCACACGATTAGTATGTTATATCTCAAAACGGGGGAATACAAAATAGGGGTTATTCCCCCTTTTCTTGATGAGTTGAAGGCTGCCATTATTTGATGGTTAATCGCCCTATCTTTCTATCAACCTTGCGAAGTAAACATTTGTTGTTTCTCCTCGATAGCGTCGTCTCAAGTTTTGAGGATCTTTATTGCTGGATGATGGTACAGATTTTCATTACATCGTCGTCGAAGGTGTCTTTGTTCAGCGCTTTGTTTTTCGTGACGGAGCGGCAGTTGTAGATGGTCTGGTTGGAAAGGAATAGCAGACCAGCGATGTCGGTAGTGCTTTTCACTCCGAGGCGAATCAATGCGAAGGTTCGCAGTTCTGTCGTCATCGTGCCGGGTGACTTGGGGGTGAATCGTTCACCTTCTTGTAGCAATGCATTGAATTCCTCAATAAAGGTGGGATATAGTTCAAGGAATGCTTTGTCAAAATTGTGGAGGAATGTGGACGCATCCTCTTCCGATAAACGGTTTGATGTGATGGTGTGAAGTAACTCTTGGGCCTGGTTGGCCTTGATTTTGCGTTTCACCAGCGTCTGGTAATTGTTGAGTTTCTCGATATACTTGGCACACAGCTTGATGCACACCGATGCTAGCGTCTCACGATGCCGATTGGTATCCAAGAGCCGCTGATTCAGTTCGTGCAACTGGCTGTTCAGGGCTTGATGCTCGTGGTTGCTTTCCGACAATTGTCCATTGAGTTCCTTCAATTGCAGGTTGTTAGCAGCCAACTCGCTACGGCGGGCTGCAAGCAGCTTGTTTTGCCGATGGATGTAAAAAGCTGTCAGCAGCAAGCCTAAAACCAGCAGCGATATGAAGATGACAGAATTGCGCAGGTTCCTGTTCTGCCCTTTAATCATAGTCTCATAGGCTGTGACGATTTGGGGCATGGTGCGCGAGATTTCAAGGATGCGCAAACGGTTGTTGTAGAATTGTGCATCTTCGAGTGATGAGCTGATGTAATTCTGAGCACGGGCTAGATCATGATTCCCATTTTCAAATAGTGATAAGGCAAGTTGTTGCAGTGCCACATTTTCCATTGTGCAGCCTTTCACATCGGCCATAGCCGCCTTGATGAGATGATCGACATAACCTTTTTCATCGCCAGCCATTCTGTATTGTCCTGCCAGGGCAAAAGCTGCCATGGCATAGGGCCTTGAGTCGGGCGCAGCCGTCAGCATCACCTGCTTGTAATGGTTTTGCGCGAGACTGTCGTTCTTGTTGACATAGACATATCGCTCGCCTTGGAAAAAGTCATATAAGGGATCTCCGGCATCTAGATATGCTAATGCTTGACTCAGATATTGATGAGAGCGTTCACGGTATCGAGGAGCATACATCTGGTCGTTACAATAATCTGCCCAATAGGAATAGACGGTGAATAGGGTATAGTAATACTTAAACCGGATCTTTTCATCGATTTGTTGTTCGTTCAGCCCTTTTAGACATTCATCCGCCTCAGCAAACAAACCACCGATAGCGAGAATCTCAGCCTTGTGGCATGTGAACAGGCATGTGTAATGATTGTCCTGCAGTACACGGGCCAGTGTCAAACCTCGCTCGGCATAGACCAGCGCTGAGTCAAACTTGAAGACGTGGTACTCGTTATAGAGGTCATCTAGGGTTTGTAAATCCTGCTTATTGCTTAAAGTGGTGCTAAGCCTTTTTTTCAGGACCGAAATTTTTGCCTCCTTGGCCTTGATGACTTCCCCCTTGTGAAGGATGGCATCATCGAGCTGATTAAGCAACTCCTCCTGGGCTGCAAATGCCCCAAAGCAAACAAGGATGGCGGACAATATTAATAACAATCTATTCATAGTTTAAACGATTTTCGGCAAAAATAATGCTTTTTTCTGAATTTAGAGAATTTACTATATGATTTTTAATCCTTTTTGTAACTTTCGGATTCTCAATAAGATAAACTGTTGAAAAAATCCCATGAGTTTACCGTTGCCTTACTGAGATGTACATCATATTATATTGGACAATAAATTTGCGATAGTTTTCAAACCGTTTAATATCGATTAATATGAACAAAATGAAGCAATTTCTATCAAAACGCTTGGCCATCGGTCTGCTGACGCTGCTGATGCCCATGATTGTGCTTGCGCAGGACATTACCGTGCAAGGCACTGTGACAGATGAGGCTGGAGAGACTCTGATCGGGGCTACTGTCCAGCAAAAGGGAACGAGTAACGGAACTGTGACCGATTTCGATGGCAATTTCACGCTGACCGTTCCCTCGAATGCCATTCTCTCAGTTTCCTATATCGGTTATACACCGAAGGAAATTGCAGTCAACGGACAGACCAATCTCACTATTGTATTGTCCAACGATGACCAGATGCTGAATGAGGTCGTGGTTATCGGTTACGGAACGATGGACAAGAAAGAACTTACCTCGGCCATCTCGCATGTGAGCGAAAAGGACTTTTTGACGGTCAGCTCCCTTGATCCGTCAATGATGATTCAGGGCAAGGTGGCTGGCGTCTCGATTACCAATACCGGTACCGGCGACCCCAACAACCAGGCAAGCATCCAGATTCGTGGCGTCTCATCGCGTTCGGCTGGCTTGGGCCCGCTCATCGTTATTGACGGTGTGCCTGGAGGCAACTTGACCAACATCAATCCCAATGACATCGCATCGTTTGACGTGTTGAAGGACGGTGCCGCATCAGCTATTTATGGTACGCGCGGTTCTAATGGTGTGATTGTTGTCACGACCAAGAAAGGCAGCAAAGACGGCCAGACCCACACCTCCTATTCGGGACAGTATTCCTGGGACTTCATCAACAAGGAATTACAGATGATGAACGCTCAAGAATACCGTGACGTCCGTCTCGGGTGGGGTGACACTGGCGTTGACCTGGGCGGCAACATCGATTGGCTCGATGAGACCAGTCGCACAGGCGGAGCCATGCAGCACACGCTGACGTTGAGCGGCGGTAATGACAAGAGCAACTACCGCGTGAGCGCCGACTACCGCAATGCCCATGGTATCGACCTGAGGTCAAAGCGTGAGGAATATGGCGCCCGTGCCGCAGTCATGCACACGACCAAGAACGGTCTGTTCACTCTGACCGCCAATATCGCTCCGCGCATTATCTACCGCGACAATGCCGACTGGAGCGTTTTCAAGGATGCTATCGAGGCTAACCCGACTACTCCGCTGATGAACCCCGACGATCCTTCCCTGTACTATAATTTCCAGGGGCAGGTCGTTGGCTCCAACCCTGTTGAACGCCAGCGCCTCGAGAAAGACCATGCAATCACCAAGCTTCTGGACTGGGACGGCACGGTGAAACTGAATCTATTGCCCCTGCTGGCCAAAAACGAAGATTCGCCCCACCACTTGTCAACTCAGGTGATGTTTGCCGACCACCAGTACAGTAACGACAACAGCTGGTTCCGTCCCTCGACAAGCACCATCGCCATCAACAATGGCCGCGAGGGTGAGGCCAGTCGTTCCTACGGCAAGGAAAGCCAGTATGTTTTCGAGTGGTTGACTAACTATTCCGGCAAGTTCGGCCTGCATTATATCAAGGGTATGGCGGGCTATTCTTACCAGTATTCCAAGTATTCCGGTTTCAATGCCGAGAACAAGGACTTCCCCAACGATGGCTTGACCTCCGACAATCTGGGTTCTGGCGAGTATGCTAAGGAAGAGGGTGAAGTCATGATGGGCAGCTATCAGAATGATGCCAAACTGATTGCCTTCTTTGGTCGCGTGAGCTACAACTACGATGACCGCTACATGCTGACGGCATCGCTGCGCCATGAGGGTTCGTCAAAATTTGGTATCGACAACAAGTGGGGTAACTTCCCCGCCATTTCGGCCGGTTGGCGCATTTCGTCCGAGAAGTTCATGAAGGACATCACATGGATCAACGACCTGAAGCTGCGTGCCGACTTCGGTGTGACGGGTAACCAGGACTTCGGCAGTTATCTGTCACTCAACACGATGACGGGCTTTGGCTACTATTTCTACAATGGCAAGTACTTCCAGGTTTGGGGACCCTCCAAGAATGTGAATCCCGACCTCAAGTGGGAGAAGGGCAAGAACTGGAACGTCGGCCTTGACTTCTCCTTGTTTAATAACCGCCTGTACGGTTCGCTCAACTACTTCAGCCGCCGCCAGCAGGATCTGCTCGGTAACTACAAGGTATCGGTTCCTCCTTACCTGTTTGACGAGACCTTTGTCAACGTGGGAACGATGAAGAATACCGGTTTTGAGTTCGATCTGAACTTTAGGGCTGTGGACACCCCGACCTTTGGTTATGACATCAACCTTGTGGGAACCACAATGAGCAATAAGTTCCTGGACTTCAGTAACTCGCAGTATGTCGGACAGGACTACTACGATGTGTGCGGCACTGAAGATCCCTATCCTTTCTATAACCTGCAGCGCATCCAGAAGGGCGAGTCCCTGGGCAACTTCTTCATGTGGAAGTATGCCGGTCACTCCACCGAGGGCGAGTGGCTTGTCTATGACCGCGACGGCGACATCATCCGCGCCTCCCAGGCCAGCGACGCCGACCGCCAGCAGGTGGGCAACGGTATGCCCAAATTCACAATGTCGATGAGCCACACCTTCCGCTATCGCAACTTCGACTTGTCGCTCTTCTTCCGTGGAGCATTCTTCTTCGATATTTTCAATATCCATGATTTCTACTACGGCACCCGCAACTTCACCGGCAACCGCCTGAAGAAAGCCTATGCCAAGAATTTTGAGATTTCATCGTCGGCCAACCCCGTGGTTTGTGATTACTTCCTCGAGCGTGGTGATTATCTGAAACTCGACATGGTGACCTTGGGCTACACGTTCAGGCCCAACAATTGGCGATTCCTGGACCGCGTGCGCGTGTTCACGACAGCCAAGAATCTGTTCACCCTGACCAAGTTCAGCGGTGTTGATCCTTCGACCTATCAAGTGAATGGTTTGACTCCCGGTGGACAGGGTTCACGCACCTATTTCCCCTCTACACGACAGCTTATCGTCGGTGTGCAAGTTGATTTCTGATAATCCTATTAAATCATGAAGACAATGAAACGTATCCATTTATATATGATAATGGCAGCCCTGTGCCTCGGCACACTGGCAAGCTGCACCGACCTGGACGAGACACTGTATGACCAGGTGGGAACCCAGAACTATTATAACACCAAGAATGACGTGGTAAGGGCAACCTTCCGTCCGTTTGAACACGCTTTCTGGAGCATCCAGAGCCGTCATGTGCTCAACGAGCTGACTGCCGACCAGTTGATTACCCCGACCCGCGACGGTTGGTGGGATGACGGTGGCAAATGGCGTCGCTTGCACTACCACGAGTGGAATGTGGAAGACGGCGGTGATGCCCAGAGCGAATGGAACGGCTGTTTCCAGGGTATCATGCAATGCAACTATGTGATTGAGGACCTGGAAAAGCTCACGCCGAAGAATTATGGTTTCTCGGATGCCGAGTTTGACAACCTCAAGGCCCAGTGCCGGGTGCTGCGTGCGTGGTTCTACCTGCGCCTGCTCGATGGCTTCCGCAATGTGCCTCTGGCAGTGAGCTATAGTGATATCTCCCAAAATACCGAGACCCAGGTTGAGCCCAAGGTCATCTTTGACCTCATCGAGAGCGACCTCAAGGAGTGCATCCCCATGCTTGCCGAGAAGACTTCGCTCGGTTCCAATGCCGGCATTCAGGGCCAGTGGACCAAAGCCGGCGCTGCAGCACTGCTGGTGCGCCTGTATCTGAATGCCGAGGTTTACATCGGCGAGGCTCGCTATAATGAGTGTGAGCAAGTGGCTCAAGCCATCCTTGACGGTCAATACGGCCAATATGAGGTAGCCGACCGTTGGGATGCAGCCTTTGACTGGAACAACGACGAGTGCGACGAGGTCATCTTCGGCTTCCCTGGCGCTCCCGGTTACAGTTTCTGGCACTATCAGGGCGACACCTACTGGTGGACCGTTCCCGCGCGTGCACGTTACTATCTCAACGATTCCAAGAGCAAGGGCGGCGACCATAACACCAAGTATGCCGCTTCGCCCAGTTTTGCTCCCAACGGCGAGAAATACAACTATCAACTGGGTATGCCCATCGAGAAGTTCCGCAAATATGAGGGCGATGAGCGCATGAAACTCTATCGCAACCTGGGCAACAGCACCCGTGAGGGCATGTTCATCTATGGCTATCTGGAGTACAAGGACGAGAATGGCGCCACCAAGCGCGTCCAGGCTCCCGAGGTGGCCTATGACCTGTACATTCGTGATGCCGTGGGCAAGTTCCAGGGTCTTGCTCCTGACCGGTGGCTTTCTGCTTCTAGCAGCACGCTGCGTGACGGTGACCACAACTCGGGCTGGCACTTTGCCAAATACCCCTTCTATAGCGACGATGATGCCCACCAGATGGAGAGTGACTACACCGAGATCCGTCTGCCCGAGATTATCTACTCGCTGGCTGAATGCAAACTGCGCTCAGGTAAAAAGGCCGAGGCCGGACGACTGCTCAACAGTGTGCGCCGCCGCAACTATCCCGAGGCCAACCTTTCAACGGTGCTCTATGCCCCCGAGGGTGCAGCCGTTCTTGACATGGACGAGATGCTCGACGAGTGGGGCCGTGAGTTCTTCGCCGAGAGCCGTCGCCGCATCGACCTGATCCGCTTTGGCAAGTTCACTTCTGGCTCATGGTGGGACAAGAATCCTGATGCCGATGATCACACCAAGATTTTCCCCATCATGCGTCCCATCCTCAACGCCAATCCTGCACTGGTGCAGAATCCCGGTTATAATAAATAATGTTTGTCACCCATCTAAATCAATAAAAAGATATGAAACTGAGATATATAATGTTCGTTCTTGCCGGCATCATGCTGGGTATGGGCCTGACAGGCTGTGAGGACGAGAAAGACCTGATTATCATTGAGGGCGACCTGCCCATCAAGACCTCTACACTCTACATGGTGGGTGATGCCACGCCCAATGGTTGGGACATCGGCAATCCCACGCCGCTGACGGCTACCGAGGCCGACCCCTTGATTTTCACTTGGGAGGGTTCTCTAAACAAGGGTGAAATAAAGCTTTGTCTGACGACTGGCAGTTGGGATGCTCCGTTCATCCGTCCCCTCGTGAACGGTACCGAGATTTCCCGAACGGCCATCACTAACGCGAAGTTTGGTATGCATGCCGGTGACCCCGACGACAAGTGGCGCGTTGTGGATGCAGGCAAGTATCGCTTGACATTTGACTTGAGGAACTGGACCATGTCCACCGAGTACACCGGTGAGCCCGACGCTCCTGTTATCGAGCCTATCGTGACCGATGTGGTCTATATGGTGGGTGACGCTACACCTAACGGCTGGAACATTGATGCTCCCACCCAGCTCGAGAAGAAGTCCACTTATATCTTCGAGTATGAAGGCCCGCTCAATGTGGGTGAAATGAAGGCCTGCATCGCTTCAGGTGACTGGGGTGTGCCCTTCATCCGTCCCACGTTTGCAGAGTGCAAGATTAACAAAGATGGCGTTGAGAGTCCTGAATTCATCTTCGTAGCCAATCCTGATGACAAGTGGAAGGTCGAAGAGGCTGGTAAGTACCGACTGACCTTTGACTTGGAGAACTACACGTTGAAGGCTGAATACCTGGGTGAACTTGACCCCGTTGGACCTGAACCCATATCAGCGGAGGCCGTTTATATCGTCGGTGATGCCACCCCCAACGGCTGGAGCATCGATGCCCCGACACAGTTGACCAAGGTGTCGCAGTATATCTTCAAGTATGAGGGCACTCTCGTCCCCGGCGAGATGAAGGCCTGCATCGCTACCGGCAGCTGGGATGTGCCCTTTATCCGTCCCACCTTTGCCGACTGCAAGATCAACAAGACTGGAGTTGAAAACCCCAACTTCGTCTTCACCAACGGTCCTGACGACAAGTGGCGTGTCGAAGAATCGGCCAACTACCGCATCACCTTTGATCTGGAGCACTGGACAATTCAAGTGGAAGAAATCACCAATGACTAATTAAAAACATAAGATATGAAAAAGAGCATATTATTATCCATCGCATTGGCTGCCCTTACCATGCTGGGCGCATGTAACGATGATATCGAAATGCGTTATCCGCCTAAGGCCGAATTGCCCGATCTGCCAGTCGTTGAGGGTATTCACGACGGCGTAAAGGCTCCCCTGTACTGGAGCGTGTATGAGTACTGCATCGAACAGGAACATGCGGGAGTCAGCAACAGCGATATGGACCTCACCGAGGCCCAGTGGGACGAAATCATCAATTGGGTAGCCACCGACCTGAAGCCTTACGGCTATGACATGGTGTGCACCGATGGTTTCATCCCCATGCAGGCCAAAGATGCCTCGGGATACATGACACATTACGGCTCAATGTCACTTGCCGATCTCGTGGCCAAGTGCAAAGCCCGTGGCCTCAAATTGGGCGTCTATGACAACCCCTTGTGGATTCACGGCCCGCTGAACACCAAGGTTCAAGGGACAAATTACACCTTTGGTGACCTTGTGTATAACGGCAAACAGAGCGTTCAGAATCCTAATGCCCAAGACATGTGGTTCACCTGGGTAGTGAGCGAGCAACCCGGTGCACAGGAGTATATCGACGGGTTCTTCAAGCACTACAAGGAACTGGGCGTGGAATTCATCCGCATGGACTTCCTGTCATGGTATGAGGACGGCAAGGACCGCTATACCGGTACGGTGGGCCGCGGTTACGGCCGTGAGAGTTACGCTCGCGCCCTTGCTTACATTGCCCAGGCTGCCAAGAAATATGGTATCTTCACCTCGTTGGTGATGCCCCATCTCTTCAATGATGCCGAGGTCGAGGCAAAATACGGTAACATGGTGCGCATCGTGGCCGATACTGGCGATGGCGGGTGGAGGCACACTTCATCGCATGACAAGGGCAAGTCCTATTCCAATTGGCCCAACTGCATGAACCAGTTTGACGGATTCAGTTACTGGGCACACATCACCGGCCGCAACCAGGTCATTCTCGACGGTGACTTCCTGCGCCTGAACAAGTATGACACCGATGCCGAGCGCCAGACTGCCATCTCGTTGCAGCTCATGGCTGGCGGCCCGGTTGCTGTGGCCGACCAACCGTCCACCATTGGCAACAACGTGTCGTTCTATACCAATAGCGAACTGCTTGCACTGCGTGCCGATGGCTTTGTAGGCAAGCCTCTCAACGACCAGTTGGGTCTGAATAGTGTGATATGGTATGGCACTATGCAGAATGGTGACTACGTTGTTGGCCTGTTCAACCGCAGCGACCAGAACGCTACCGTCAGCGTGGACTTCAGCCAACTGGGCGCCAGTGGCGAGTGGAAAGTGCGTGACCTGTGGCTGCATGCCGACGAGGGCGCAGCAAGTTCACTCTCGGCATCCATTCCTGCCCATGGCTGCAAGATTGTGCGACTGAGTAAATAAGTTTGTTTTTAAGGATAATAATAGATATGTTACACTGCTTCAAAAAACAATTTGTGACCCTGTGTCTCGCCATGGCCTGCATGGCCATGGCGGCACAGACCGTCACCTCGCCCGATGGCCAGATACAAGTGAACTTCTCGCTCACAGCAAGTGGCCAGCCGACTTATGGCGTGACCTATAAGCAGGAGCCCGTGGTCTTGCCGTCACACCTTGGTTTTGATCTTGCCAATGCCGAAGATCTGCTCGAGGGCTTTGTCCTCAAGGGACAGGAGACTTCGACCTTCGACGAGACGTGGCAACCTGTTTGGGGCGAATATAAAAACATCCGCAATCACTATAACGAGTTGCTGGTGCGTTTGGCTCAGCCCAAGACAGAGCGGTTGATGAATATCCGCTTCCGCGTCTATGACGATGGTGTCGGCCTGCGATATGAATTCCCTCAAGAGGGCAAGCTGAACTACTTCACTGTCAAGGAAGAACGCACCGAGTTCGCCATGACTGGCGACCACACTGCATGGTGGATTGCTGGCGACTACGACACGCAGGAGTATGAGTACACACGTTCCCGCCTGAGCGAAATCAGCAGCCTGTTGCGCGGCACCATCACCGGCAACTTGTCACAGACCGTTTTCTCGGACCACGGTGTGCAGACCTCCCTGCAACTCAAGACCGACGACGGCATCTACCTGAACCTGCATGAGGCCGCATTGGTGGACTATCCTGCCATGCACCTTGAACTCATGGGTAACAGCAATACCTTCGTTTCCCACCTCACTCCCGATGCCAAGGGCATGAAAGGCTATCTCCAGACGCCTTGCCACACTCCCTGGCGCACAATCCTCATCACTGATGATGCACGCAAGGTGCTCGCTTCAAGTCTCATTCTTAATCTGAATGAGCCCTGCAAAATCAAGGATACCAGTTGGATCCATCCCACCAAGTACGTTGGTGTGTGGTGGGAAATGATTTCTGGCAAGGGCGATTGGCACTATACCAATGACTATCCCTCGGTAAAACTGGGACAGACCGACTATAGCCGTGCCCGTCCTTCGGGACGTCATTCGGCCAACAATGCCAATGTGCGCCGTTATATCGACTTTGCTGCCGACCATGGCTTTGACCAGGTTCTCGTTGAGGGCTGGAACATCGGCTGGGAAGACTGGAGTGGTAACATGAAGGAAAAAGTCTTTGACTTCCTGACTCCTTATCCCGACTTTGATATCAAGGCCCTGAACGATTATGCCCATTCACGTGGTGTTAAAATCATGATGCATCACGAGACATCGTCGTCGGTGATGAATTACGAGAAGTACATGGATCGTGCTTACCAGCTCATGAAGGATTACGGCTATGATGCTGTCAAGACCGGCTATGTAGGCAATATCATCCCTCGTGGTGAACATCACTACAGTCAGCTCGAAATCAACCATTACCAGCATGCCGTCGAGCGGGCAGCCGACTATCACATCATGGTCAACGCCCATGAGGCCGTACGTCCCACTGGACTGTGCCGCACTTGGCCCAACCTCGTCGGTAACGAGAGTGCTCGCGGTACCGAGTATCAGGCCTTTGAGGGCACTCGACCCGGCCATACCGCCATCTTGCCCTTTACGCGTCTGCAGGGAGGCCCGATGGACTACACCCCGGGTATCTTTGAGATGAACACCTACAATGGCAACCATTGCAACAGCACCATCTGCGGCCAGTTGGCACTCTATGTGACCCTGTACAGTCCGTTGCAGATGGCAGCAGACTTCCCCGAGAACTACGAGCGCTTCATGGATGCCTTCCAGTTCATCAAGGATGTGCCCTGTGATTGGGATGAGTCGCTCTATCTTGAAGCCGAACCGATGGAGTATATCACAGCCGCCCGCAAGCAAAAAGGTAGTGGAAACTGGTTCGTGGGATGTGTGACTGGAGAACAGCCTCACACATCTAATCTCAAATTCAACTTCCTGGAGCCAGGCAAAAAGTACATTGCTACGGTCTATGCTGACGCGATGGATGCTGACTATCAGACCAACTCGCAGGCTTATGTCATCCGCAAGGGCATAGTAACCTCTAAGAGCGTTGTGAACCTCACAGCCGTGCCAGGAGGTGGCTATGCAATCAGCATTGTCGAAGCCACCGCCGCCGATCTCAAGGGCGTGAAATCATTGCCTAAAAAAGTTCAATAGTGATGACTTGGTAGAATAGCTTCTCAATATTACCTGCTGTTAGGGGGCGCGGTTGTGATAGCCGCGTCCTCTTTGTCTTAGTATGAGGGTCTAGTCATTCGTATTGGACTCTTAAGACAATAAACGGGGGAATAAAGCGGCGATAGAAATACATAAATCACTGAAAACCAATAACTTGAAAATAAATCTATTGGAGCTATCTGCTCCAATAAAAACAGACGAGTAAGTATCTGTATATCAGATAGTTACTCGCGCTCCGTGGAGCTGGAGGGGTTTGAACCCTCGTCCAAACGTGGAACTAATAAGGTTTCTACATGCTTAGTCCCGGCTTGGTTTTCGATTGACGGCAGGCCCGGGACGGCCAACCGGCAACTTATCCTCTAAATTTCGGACGCGGCCCGAGGCTTGCCTTGTCCTATCGCCGATATTCCTGCACCACCGGTTCGACGTGCCTCGGCGCCAGGGCCGTCGGGTGATGTCTCGTCACAGCCCCTTGGGCAGTGATAAAGCCGAACTTACTGTGCTTCGGTTAGGCAGCGAGAGCGTAGTTGTTTTCGCCATTTAATTGTGTCAATGACTGATATTTAAGAGCATAGCCATTATCGCTCTGCATGCTTGCTTACCACTTCTACACGCTGTCAAAGCCAGTCAGCCCCGATTTTGCATGTGTCCGTGTTAAACGGGCTGCAAAGGTACAACAATTTCCGTGCCAAACAATCAATTTGGCCAAATATTTCAAAAAAATGTTGATTATTCTTCGACAAGCTCGTGCCAATAGGGTGACTGCTCGGGGATGAAGCTGCCGCACTCGAGGTGGTTGTAGATGCGCAGGCAGGCCCACGCGTCGATAGCGGCATAGCGCTGCTGGGCGTCGGTCAGTTGAGGTGCCTCCCAATTAGTGAGTTGTTGGCCTTTGCTGATTTTTTGCTGGAAAAGGATGGCGTAGATTTTTTGAAGGCTTTGGTCGGTGATGCTGAACTGCTTGACGAGTTGCTGCAGCTCGACAAAGCCCGCCGGATGGATGTCGCTCACGCGGGTGAGCTGGTGGAAGTCATCGGTCGTGGACAATCCGACTTTAATGCAGGTTTTGTCTTCGAGGAATTGCTGGAGTGGGGCAGGGATGCCGGTTTTGTTCAGGCGGAAGAGGAAAGCGTCGCTATCGGTCGACAGTTGCAGCAGGGCAACGCTATGGCGCTCGCCACGCTTGAAACATGGCCGTGTCTCGGTGTCAAAGCCCACGATGACTGAAGTTCGCAGTGCGTTGACGGCGCTCTTGACTTGGGATATAGCGTCAATTATGTGGATGCGTCCCGGGAAGGTGACCAGGGGCATCTGGTTAATGACCTGTTTGTCTATCGAAACGACGTACATCGTATTTTTTCTGGTTTTCAGGTGTGCAAAGGTAATGATTATTTGTCAGCGGTGCAAATAATTGTTGAAATTGACTAACAGGCCGCTTGTATCTCATTAAACGCGATTGACTTGTTTGACACCTTTCACATTGAGGATTTTCTTGGTGAGATCGTCAAGCAATGCGATGTTGTTCACGCTCACGGTGAGGTATCCCTCAAACATGCCCCCCTCGGCTTGCACCGAGATGCTGCGCAACAAGCAGTTATCGGTCTTGTTGATAACCGACGTGATGGAAGAAACGATGCCTAAATCGTCCTTGCCGAGCACATGCAGGGTAACGACAAACATGCTGCCGGTTTTCCCCGTCCAACGCGTCCTGATGATGCGGTAGGGGTAACGCCCCTTAAGGTGCTTCAGGTTCTTGCAGTCGATGCGATGGATTTTAATAGCGCCGTCACTGGCAATGAAACCCTCAACGCGGTCGCCAAAGATGGGATTGCAGCATTTGGCCAGCTTATAGTTCACCCCCTTGACATTATCGCCGATGACTAAAATGTCCTCATTGGCGCTACTACGCGATTCACTGGTTGGCTGGAGTACAAACTCCTCGGCTGTGCCTCTCGCGGCAGTGCCCTCGTTCTGCTTCTCGACGATGGCTTCATACTGCTCGACAACTGTGTTCACGTCGATGATGTCCTCTTGAATGGCGGCATAAAACTCGGTAGTCGTCTTGTAGCCCATCTTCTTGATCACGCGGGCCATTGTGGCATCATCGGGCTCGATTTTGCGGTTTTTAAAACGTCGCTGAAGGGTTTCGCGTGCCAGTTGGGCCTGGTGAGCGCTACGCTCGTTCACCGCGTTCTTGATCTTGTTGCGGGCGCGACTAGTGACCACATAGTTGAGCCAGTCCAGTCGTGGCATTTGTGTCGTCGATGTAATGATTTCCACCGTGTCGCCGCTCTTGAGGCGGTAGTTGATCTTTTGGTTCTTGCCATCGACTTTACCGCCCATGCAGGAGCTGCCCACGCGAGAGTGGATATGATAGGCGAAATCCAGGATGGTCGCTCCTTGCGGGAGGCGAACCAGGTCACCCTTGGGCGTGAACACAAACACCTCGTTGTTATACAGGTTAGTGTCCATGTTGCGCATCAGGCTCATCTGGCCCTCTTGCCCGCTAGCCTCGAGCATCTCTCTCACCTCGTTCATCCAGCGGTCCACGTCACCCTCGCTCTTGATGCCCTTGTAGCGCCAGTGGGCGGCCACACCCAGCTCGGCTTTTTCGTCCATGCGACGTGATCTGATTTGCACTTCAACCCATTTCCCATCAGGACCACTCACGGTGATGTGCAACGACTCATAGCCGTTGTTTTTGGGGATGGTGATCCAGTCCTTGAAGCGCGACGTGTTGGCCGTGTAGATGTCGGTGACGATTGAGTAGGCGAGCCAGCAAGCCTTCTTTTCGTCTTTTTCATTAGTGTCTAGAATAATGCGGATGGCGAACAGGTCATAGATACCGTCAAGGTCAACACCCTGCTTCTTCATCTTTTGCCAGATGCTGTTGATTGACTTTGTGCGACTCTTTAAGGCAAACGTCAGTCCTTCCTGATTGAGCCTTTCCTCAATGGGCTTTACGAACTCCTTGATGTATGCGTCGCGTTCCTGCTTGGTCTCGTTCAGGCGGGTGGAGATTTGTGAGAATGCCTTGCGGTTAAGGTATTTGAGTGACGTGTCCTCAAGTTCGGTTTTGATGGCGTACAGGCCCAGTTTGTGGGCCAGTGGCGCGTACAGGTAGCGTGACTCTGAGGCGATATCGTGGACAAATTTCTCGTTGGGATGGTGGTTGATGGCACGCATGAGCGCCAAGCGGTCCACCGTCATGATAAGGATGACGCGCACGTCCTCGGCAAACGTCAGCAGCAGTTTGTGGAAATTCTCGTTTTCAACAGCCGCCTGTTTTTTGTACAGCGGCGCCACGTTCAGCAAGCCGTGAACGACCCTCGCGATGTCGTCACCAAAAAGTTCTTTCACCCTGGGCACGTCAAGATAGTCACCACGGCACAGGTTGTAGACCAACGTGGCAATGACCATATTGCGGTCAGGGGCGATGCTGTCACACAGCGCTAGAGCGGTGCGCAGGTGGCGAATCACGGGGTTCAGCCCATACTGGTCGCGGCGAAAGATTCCCGCTTGGCTGATGCCTTGCTTGATCAGATTGTGCACCGTGTTGATGTCACTGCACGACAACTGGTCGCCAAGTCTGTCGTTCAATCCCTTGACAAGCTCCAGCACCTGTTGGCGCTCCTCGGCTGTGAAATATTCTTGTGTCATTGCTATTGATTGATCTCGATGTAAAAACACGCAAATTTAATCTTTTTGTGTCAATTTACTTGCAGGAACGTGAGCGAAAATGTATCTTTGGGGAAAAATTTCAAATTCATTACCGATATGTTAAACGAGAACGATAAAAAATTGATGGCCAGTAAAGGCATCACCGAGCCAGTCATTGAGGCTCAACTCAAGCGCTTTGAGACAGGTTTCCCCTGGCTCAAGCTCGAAGCTGCCGCCACTGTGGGCAACGGCATCACACGACTTGACCCCAAGCAGCAGTCTCAGTGCATCAAGATTTGGAAAGAATTCCAGGGTGGGGGAGCGACAATCGAGAAATTCCAGCCCGCCTCTGGTGCTGCCAGCCGTATGTTCAAGAACCTGTTCGCCTTCATTAACGAGGGCAAGTCGGCTCCCGAGACCGACTTTGAGCGCCAGTTCTTTGAGGGCATTACCCAGTTCGCCTTTTTCTCACAGCTGAACAAGACGTGTGTGAACTTATACCAGAACAACGTGAGCGAACTCATCGAAGCAGGACGTTATGCCGATGTGCTCAAGGCCCTGCTCTTGCCCGAGGGTATGAATTACGGCGCCTTGCCCAAGGGGTTGCTTAAGTTCCACCGCGCTGCGGCCGGCACCGTCCACACTCCGCTAGAGGAGCATCTTGAGGAGGGTGCCCAGTATGCTGCCGACAGCCGTCGTCGTGTGGCCATCCACTTCACTGTCTCGCCCGAGCATCGTGCGGGATTTGAAAAGCTCATTAAGGCCAAAGTGCCCCTGATGGAAAAGGTTTGGGGCGTGACCTATGACATTTCCTTGAGCGAACAGAAGGCTTCGACCGACACTATCGCTGTGAACATGGACAACACTCCCTACCGCGATGCCAAGGGCAATTTACTGTTCCGTCCCGCTGGCCATGGCGCATTGCTCGAGAACCTGAATGAGCGTGATGCTGATGTGGTGTTCATTAAGAATGTAGATAATGTGGTGCCCTTGCGCCTGCGCAACGTCAGCACCCGTTTCAAGAAAATCATCGGCGGCTACCTCGTGATGGTACAGCGCCAGATAAAAAAATACCTCGAGATGCTCGATAAGGGTGACGTCAAGGCAAGCGACCTCAAGGCGATGCTGCGCTATGCGCGTCAAACGTTGTGTATCTCTGACAAGGCCACCGATGGCATGGACGATGCCGCCTTGGCCGAATGGCTGCGCAACAAGTTCAACCGCCCCATCCGTGTCTGTGGCGTCGTGCCCAACGAGGGTGAACCTGGCGGTGGCCCCTATCTGGCTTATAATGCTGATGGCAGTGCTTCACCGCAAATTCTCGAGTCAGCCCAAATCAACCCCGATGACCAAGCGGCCGTCGAGATGATGCGCAGCGGTACCCATTTCAACCCCGTTGACCTCGTGTGCTACATCAAGGACTACAAGGGTATCAAGTTTGATCTGCGTAAATTTGTGGATCCCGAGACGGGCTTTATCAGCGTCAAGAGTAAGGATGGCGTCGACATCAAGGCGCTGGAGCTGCCAGGACTGTGGAATGGCTCGATGAGCGACTGGAATACCGTCTTTGTCGAGGTGCCCATCGACACCTTTAACCCTGTCAAGACGGTCAACGACCTCCTGCGCCGCTCCCATCAGTAATTCTTTTTGAGTAAATGAAAAAGATATTGATTTCTCTAGTGTTGGCGTTGACAGCTTTTGCTGTGAGCGCCCAGCGCTATAGTGTGGATCCCGATACGGTCTATACCGTCCACCGCATCAACCAAGAGCAGTTCAAGCATCTTGTGGCTGACTGGACTTCCCGTGACTGGAATATGAACAGTCCGCGTCCCGTTGTTGTCGACTTCTACGCTGATTGGTGCCAGCCATGCAAACGACTCGCCCCCATCTTGCGGCAGGTGGCGCAACACTACGAGGGCAAGGTGGACTTCTACAGCATCAATGTTGACAAGAACAGCGACATCGCCAGCGCCTTTGAGATACGTAGCATCCCGTTCTTGCTTATCTGTCCCGTTGACGACGAGCCCAAGTCGCTGGTCGGGCTGTACCCTCAATCCGAGCTCATCCGCATCATTGACCAAGCCCTGGGCTGGTAACAGATCCCGACTGCCATTGTCCTGTATTGCACGGAGTCAATTAAAAGGTGCTGATTAACCGCCCTATCGGGCGGGAAATTAAGCAAATTATTATAAAAATTTTAATGCAAAATTTGTTTTAATTTCTCGGCCGCAGGCCGATTAATAATTGAGTCATACGAGTTTTGCAACATACTCCTCGGCGAGAAAAATTTTAACGATAAGGTAATGAAGTATCTCTTGTTGTTTCTGGTGCTCTTGCTGCCAGTTGTTGCCATGGCCTATGACTTTGAGGTCGATGGCATTTATTACATGATTGACGGCGACGAGGTCGCAGTGACTTGCCGATCATCTTTAGGAGGCACATATAGCGGCGACGTGGTTATCCCTGCTGAGGTTACCTATGCCGGAACGACCTACACCGTCACTTCCATCTATCGCGACGCGTTTTATAAATGTGGCGGTATGACCAGCATCGCCATCCCTAATACTGTGACCGAAATCGGCTACGCTGCTTTTAACCTTTGCAATGGCTTGACCAGTGTCCACATCACCGATCTGGAGGCCTGGCTGGGCATCACTTTCTCAAATTTCGATGCCAATCCTTTGTCCTATGCAGGTCATTTGGTTTTGAATGGTGAGACTGTGACAGATTTGGTCGTGCCTGGCTCGGTGACTGCTATCCATGACTGGGCTTTTGAGGGTTGCACCGACCTGACAAGTGTCACCATCCACGACGGCGTGACAGCCATCGGCAACGGGGCTTTCATCAATTGCATAGAGCTGTCTCGTGCCGATTTGGGGAATACTGTTACTTGGATTGGCGATGATGCGTTTTTGGGTTGTTTGGCCTTGACGGGCATCGTCATTCCCAACTCAGTTACTTACATCGGCTACGAGGCGTTTTGCGATTGCTGCAGTTTAACCACGGTCACTATTGGCGACCATGTGCAGGAGATTGGCGATTTCGCTTTCTCAAACTGCACAAACCTCACGGGCATCAACATCCCTCATTCGGTCACCTATATCGCTTTCGGTGCTTTCAGCGGCTGTAGTTCCTTGACAGAGCTGACCATCCCCAGTTCTGTCACCTATATCGGGCCAGTGGCCTTCAGCACTTGCAGCAGCTTAACGAGCGTGACTATCCCCAATTCTCTAACGTCCCTCAGCGACGGCATTTTTAGCGGCTGTTCTGCGCTCGCTCGAGTCACCATCCCCAGTTCTGTCACCACGATTGGCGAATGGGCCTTTGACGGTTGCAGCGCCATGACAACTATTCATTGTTGGGCTTTGGAGCCGCCAACGGCTTTCCCCACCTCCTTCGGCGACTGCTATGGTGCCGTGCTCTATGTCCATGCCGATGCAGTCGAGGCCTACAGGCAGACTGATTACTGGAAAGATTTTGCCATGATCCAAGCCGTGCCTCCCGCGGGAGACGTCGACGGTGACGGCAAGGTAAACATTGACGACGTGGCCATCTTGATTGACTCCATATTATTAGGCAGCACAGATGCCATCAACATTGATTCTGCCGATCTGAACATCAACGGCCGCCTCGACATCGATGATGTCACCATCCTCATTGACTTCCTCCTGGGCAGTTAACCGTTGACAGTTAATAGTTTGCGAATTTGCGCCTTAGCGTGAGGCCAGGTCCCGGATACCCTCAGAAAAATCCGTGGTTTTTCAATAAGAGCGCGGATGCTATTGTATTTCTTGTGCTTATTGTTTTCTTTTTAATAAGTTGTTGAGTGAGTTGTCCCAGTTGTTTTTAAGGCGCGCGAATGCCGTAGGGCCTCGCCTTGGCGTGGCCGCTGTCACGATGATTCGAAAACAAAGAACACAAATTATAATTAATGATCAATTCACGAAAATTCACGTGAAAATATCTTTTTATTGCAAATTACGCGAATTCTATTGTTTTTGAATTAGTGGAAATCCGCGTTTATATAAAAAAGTTGTATTAGTTGTCCCAGTTGTTTTTAATGCGGGCGGATATGCCCATTTTAGAGGGCTGGAAAAACTTTTTTTTGACCAGATGATTGTCAATTCAGAAATTCTTTGTAACTTTGCCCCGCTTTTTTAGCGAAATATTTATTAATCAATTTATTTTTAACGATTTATGAACAAGTACGAAACCGTTTTCATTTTGACTCCCGTTTTGTCTGATGATCAGATGAAGGAAACGGTAGAAAAGTTCAAGAGCGTGCTCACCGACAACGGTGCCACCATCGAGAACGAAGAGAACTGGGGACTGCGCAAGCTCGCATATCCCATCGAGAACAAGAACACTGGTTTTTACACCCTGATTGAGTTTGAGGGTGAGCCCACCATCGTCAACAAGCTGGAAACCGCTTTCCGTCGTGACGAGAAGGTCATCCGATTCCTCACCTTCCGCTTGGACAAGTATGCTGCCGAGTACGCTATCAAGCGTCGCGCCGTGCGTCAGGCCAAGTTGGAGGAGCGCGCTGCTCAGGAAGCCGCTGAGAAAGAGGCTCCCGTAGCTCCCGTAGTTGAGGAAGCACCTCAAGAGGCTCCCGTAGCCGAGGCTAATGAAGAAACCAAAGAGTAAAACTTAATTAAGGAAGTAAAAACAATGGCACAAGAACAACAGAGGCCCTACAACCAGGGCGAAATCCGTTACCTGACTCCCCTGTCAGTTGACAATCGCAAGAAGAAATACTGCCGTTTCAAACGCAGTGGTATCAAGTACATCGACTACAAGGATCCCGAATTCTTGAAGAAGTTCCTCAACGAGCAAGGCAAGATCCTGCCCCGCCGCATCACCGGTACTTCGCTGAAGTTCCAGCGCCGCGTGGCCAAGGCCGTTAAGCGTGCCCGTCATCTGGCATTGCTGCCCTATGTGACCGACTTGATGAAATAAACAACAACGATTACACAAAGGAGGAAACAACTATGAAGATTATTTTGAAAGAAGATATCGTCAATCTTGGTTTCAAGAACGACGTCGTGGAAGTGAAGAACGGCTATGGCCGCAACTATCTCATTCCCCAGGGTAAGGCTATCCTGGCTACCCCCAGCGCACTCAAGCAGCACGCCGAGAACCTGCGTCAGCAGGCTCACAAGCTCGCTAAGGTGAAGGCTGATGCCGAAGAGGCTGCCAAGCAGTTTGAGGGTGTATCCCTCACCATCCCCGTTAAGGTTAGCCCCACGGGCACCATCTACGGTTCGGTTGGCGCTGCTCAGGTACATGAGGCTCTGCTCGCTGCTGGTCACAATGTTGACCGCAAGATCGTAAGCGTTCACGAGAGCATCAAGACCCCCGGTAAGTACACCGGTATCGTTCGCCTGCACAAGGAAGTCGCTGTCGAGATCCCCTTTGAGGTGATCGCCGAGAACGCTGAGGAGCTCGCCGCTGAGCGCGCTGCTCGCAAGGCCGAGGAGGCTGCTCATCAGGCTGCCCTCGCTGCCGCTAAGGCCGCAGAGGAAGGTGCTGAAGAGGCTCCCGTTGAGGGTGAGGCTCCCGCCGAGGAGGAAGCTCCCGCTGCAGAGTAATAAAACAACATGATAATGACGAAGACACCGGTCCTCTCCACATGGCCGGTGTCTTTTTATTTCCTGTAATCCAATAAACTCTAAACATTAAACATTAAACTTTAAACTAAAATGACCAAGCATATCGTAATGTTCAAACTCCAGGGCAGTGATGAGTTGCGCCGCGAAACCGCATTGCGCTTCAAGGCCGCACTCGATGCGCTCCCCAATCAGATCGATGTACTCCAGAGCATCGAGGTTGCCCTCAACGAGAATCCTGGCGAGGACTGGGACATCGTTCTCACCGCTATCGTGCCTACCATGGCCGACGTTGCTGTCTATGCCCAGCATCCTGCCCATGTCGCTGCCGCTGCCATCATCAAGGACGTGAAGCAGCTGCGCGCCTGTGTGGACTACAACTGTTAAAGCCAGATATAAGGAGACAATTGGAGTTTCTTAGACATCATGAAAAAAGGGCAGGATCCCATTGCGGGGTCCTGTCCTTTTTATAGATGAATACTACTGATTACTCGGGCCAAGAGCCGCTGAGCAGGTAGTTGATCAGAGCAGTAACGTCACCAATCTTCACGTCGCCACTCTTATCGCAATCAGCAGCCTGGACGTTGATCTGTGAAGCATCACCGCTCAACAGGTAGTTGATCAGAGCAGTAACGTCACCAATCCTTACATCGCCGCTATTGTCCACGTCACCACGCATAAATTCTACCTTGTTGATAACAAGGGTCATGTTGTCAACACTCAGCGTGAGGTTCCACTCACCAGCGGGAATCTGGAAGGTTGAACCGTTGTTTGCCAGGTTGATATCAACTCCGAGGGTCTCATCGGTTACCCAGAAGTCACCCTCGCTGACAGCACCGAAGCGGTAAGGAGCAATAGCATCCCAGTCTTCAGCTCCTTCAGCCAACTGCTTAGTGAAGGAGAAGTAGCTGTAACCAGTGTTGGTCTCGGGATTAAAGTAGGCCTCACCAGTAGTGGTGATGGTAGCGGTGTAAACGTTGTTCTCAGCGTCGCGAGTCATCTTCACGCCCACGTTGGTGAACCAGCCACCATTGTCGTTCACATCACCCAGGATATAAACGTCACCATCATAGTGCTCGGGCTCAATGATGGGCCAGGTGCCGTCGATGACGAACTTGTTGTTCACCAGGTCAACGGTAACGGTCCACTCACCGGCGGGAATAGCGATGGCGTTGTAGCTGCCGTCGGTAGCCAGGTCGCACTGTACGCCCAGGAGTTCCTCGGTCATCAGGAAGTCACCCTCGCTGACAGCACCGAAGCGGTAGGGAGCGATGGCATCCCAGTCTTCAGCACCTTCAGCCAGTTGCTTGGTGAAGCTGAAGTAGCTCTTGCCGTCATTCTGACCAGTGGTGGTGATGTTGGCAGTGTAAACACCCTCATTCAGGGTCATCTTGACGCCCAGG
>JAEEGJ010010390.1_pt1 | contig 24250 bp, 20 predicted proteins | sample 8958761 | NCBI WGS metagenome assembly JAEEGJ01 (sample SAMN16246546, study PRJNA631951) | gut metagenome | biome: gut microbiome; feature: rumen; material: RS-attached | host: Bos | place: Iran: Karaj | collected 2018-10 | reverse complement strand
GAGTAACGCTCCTGTCTGATAAGTTTGCCCTTCTTATCCTTCTCTTCCTTATCAACACCCTTTGAAGCGGCTATTGAAAGGTAACCGTTCTGCAGCTCAAGCTGTATCTCATCTTTCTTGAAGCCCGGCAGATCGATGGCTACTTCAAACTTGTCATCATGTTCCTTGACATCTGTCTTCATGACATGAGGCGCATGCTTTCCGTAAAGCTTCTTGTCAACGTCTCCAAACTCTCCGAATGCCGGAAAATCAAAATCCACAAAATCATCAAATAAGTTTTTGTTAAAAATACTAGGGTACAACATAGGTCATTCCTCCTTCACTCTAAACATTTAATATTGATATGTTATCGAGCAGGGGATATAGGATCGGATTCCGGGAACTTCTTTCTTCGTTCCCCTTGAATTATCTCTCTTTCCCTTGTTCTGCACACAGTATAGCACCAATTGTTAGCACTGTCAAGAGGTGAGTGCTAATCATTTTATTATACAATTATAAAAATTTTATTAACTACCGCTTGGCACCCTGAGCATTAGCGAAAAATCAAGCATGTTATGTGCTGTGCCAAATCACCGAATGGAAATCCGCCATTTCACCGAATGACAACATTTTACATTCATATTACAAAATATTCTTTAGGATATATCGTACAATTTTATATGGATAGAATAGACCGTTTGAACAAGGAGGATAAAAGATGAGACTTGGAACATCGTCACCGCTTAAACACGGAGATCCGAAGGAGTGGGCCGAAAACCAGAGAAAGCTTGGGTGTCTGGCTGTGGTTTTTCCGGTTCAGAGTAATGAGTCAAAGAATAAGATAGACGCCTACAAGGAAGCCGCCGAAAACGCAGGACTTACCATAGCCGAAGTAGGGATATGGAGAAATCCTTTTACGGATACCGATTACTGCATAGATCAGCTTCGCCTGGCAGATTATCTTCATGCACGGTGCGCCGTTAATGTTGCAGGCTCATTCGGTCCGGTATGGGACGGAGCTTACAGGGAGAATTTTACTCCCGAAGCATGGGATAAAACAGTAAAAACCATTCAGACGATAATAGACTCGGCAGACGTTAAAAACACTTATTTTACAATTGAACCCATGCCGTGGATGATACCAACCGGTCCTGAAGAGTATCTTAAGCTGTTGGAAGCTGTTAACAGAGATAGATTTGCTATCCATATGGATATTATAAATATGATCAATTCAGCTGACAGATATTTCAATGCCGAAGAGTTTGTGGACAAATGTTTCGAGCTTCTCGGAGAAAAGATCAGGAGCTGTCATATTAAGGATGTGCACTTAAGCGAAAAGTATACTTTAAGGCTTGAGGAATGTGCTCCGGGAAAAGGCGAATTCCCGTTAAGGTATTATGCTGAAAAAATAAACGGTATAGATCCGGATATGCCTGTAATACTGGAGCATTTAAGTTCCGATGAGGATTATTTAAAATATCTCGGATATCTAAAGGAGGCGCTCAATGGCTTATACAAGACTGTCTGATGCAAATGAGATCACTGCAAGATATATGGATTCAATCCTTATACAGGAAAGGCTTATCGATTCGGTTACTGCGGATATATCAACAGAATTTTTTGGTGAAAGGTTTGATACCCCGGTAATGACGCCTGCGTTTTCCCATCTGGGGAAATACAACGGAAGAGAACTTACGGGACTCGAAGAGTATTCTGTTGCCGCAAAGAATTGCAATGCTTTAAATTTCTGCGGGATGATGGAAAACGATATGTTCCAAAAAATCGTTGATACCGGCGCCAAAACAGTCAGGATAGTAAAACCCTATGCGGATAACGGGAAGGTCAGGGATCAGATGCAGTTTGCCGAAAGTGTCGGAGCTTTCGGTATAGGTATGGATATTGATCATATTTTCGGAGAAAACGGATATGATGTTGTTATCGGAGAAGAAATGACGTATCAGACTTCTGAAATGCTACATTCATATGTAACGTCTACCAAACTTCCGTTTGTTGTAAAAGGTGTTTTAAGTGTCAGTGATGCATTGAAGTGCGCAGATATCGGAGCAAAGGCGATCATAGTAAGTCATCATCACGGACGTCTTCCTTATGCCGTTCCACCCATGATGGTGCTTCCCGATATTAAGGCTGCCTTACAGGGCAAAGATGTTAAGATCATCGTTGATTGCGGTATATCAAGCGGCGCGGATGTTTACAAAGCGCTTGCTCTCGGTGCGGATGCCGCCGCAGTTGGAAGATCCATGCTTCCGGCTTTGGAAAAGGACGGCGCTTTGGGAGTGGAGAAGTTCATAAGATCTGTCGGTAACGAATTACGGTTTATAATGAGTTCGACAGGATTTGCGAAAGTATCCGAAGTAGATGCATCGCTGTTGGTTTTGCTCAGATACAAAATATGATAGATGTGTTCAAAAAAATCGTGATTTTGGGAAGATATATATATAAGTGAAATCAAAACAGCCGGTGCTGACGCACCGGCTGCGGTATTACTCGCTTATATCGGGATGTCCAAATTATCATCCTTCGATCATTATGGTCTTCTTCTCGGGAACCTTCGGAGCTTCCTTCTTAGGAATATCGAGCTTAAGGACACCGTCCTCAATCCTTTTTCCTGGTACTCCTATTTTCTCATACTTGCCTGTTTCTGAATCTATCACTATCATTGCAGATTCTCCGATTTGCCGCCCATCACGGTATGTTGAAAAAACATCTGTTGAAATATATCCATCCTTTTCATATATACTGTCAACCGGAGTATGACCTACTACTTGAATATATTTATCATGTCTAAAAGATTCCACATTTCTGTATTGCGGTCTAAGCCACAACGGTGACTCATCATTCCACAGATATTCGGGAGATGCACTGTTTATAACCGCCAGCACTCCATCTATGTCTGCATCGAGCAATTTCCTATCTAACTGACGGACAAAATTTTTAGAAAGTCCCCCATGCGAAAAAAGAACATTGTCTATTCTTTGAACAAAGGCAATCTGAGATGAATCTTTCAATGCATGCTCCAGTTCATTAAGTTTAGATATGACGGTACTTTCCGCATACGGTGAATACCCTGTTTCCAGTTTTCCCCATACATAACTGATATCATGATTACCATAGCACCACAATGTATCAGGGTGATTTTTTGAAAACTCTATTGCCCGATTGAAAGTATTTTCATACTTTCCTATTTGAAATTCCATATCCCAATCATCCGGCATGTCCATTAGACATACTGCCCTGTCCGCTTTACCGGATTTAAGTATTGCTTCCGCCTGATCAAATATCCATGTTTTCAAATGTATATCCGGTATTACCAAAACTTTCATAAAAACAATCTCCATTCAAATTAACCATTTCCTAACAGTGGAACCAACCAACACATCTTAAATCTCTCAGAATAGAAAATCGACAACGGCTAATCTGACCCCGCCATAGTTTTTACCCTGGTTGATACATATCCTGAATAGAAAACAACAAACAATTTTCCGCATTCGTCTGTACATAATCCGTAAAGCCTGATAATGAGAACAGACAAACCATAAGTTCCTTTGTAGGCAAATATTTAATTTTGTCCATAACTTTTTCAAGTTCACTCTTGTCAAATTTCTCATTCTTAAACTTGCATTCGCCAACAAGAACATATTTTTGATCAAGCTTTCCAAGCAAATCCAATTCCACATTTACAGGTTTTCTATTCTCATCCAGGAAAGTATTCTGGTAGTCAGTTATTTCTGATATTAATGGGATTCCGTTCATTCCTGCGTTTTTCATTAGGAATTCCTTCGCCATCTTTTCAAAAATTTTTCCCATAAAATCATGGAGCTTATTCTTTACATTCAAGTCATAATATTTTTCTCCATTTCCGGAGTTTATCAGACTGGATGCCTGATTTACATACCTGAACCAAAATTCAAGCATACTGTCATTCAACACATAATAAGGCTTCGGAGAAAACCTTTTTTCTATGATTTCTGCTTTTGTCAGCACCTTTAATGGATAGGTGATATCATCCATCCCCACGCAGCCTGATATCTCATTATGTTTTGTATGACCAGTAGCTATCGCTGATATTATCGAGTTATATAAAGCAGGATTTTGCCTATCACTTGAAAGTACTGTTTTCACCTGCTCTTCCGAGAAATAGCCCCCCAAAGAATAGAACTGCTCTTTTATATTTTCATCAAGCGATATTTTACTATCAAACTGATCAACATATTTTGCTACTCCACCGGTCAGCCCATAAACAATTGCCTTTTCCTCGTATGTATATCCGTTCAAAAAAAGTGCTGTATCCTCATATCCAAACGGCCGAAGCCTCATTTCCAAATCACTTCTGCCATGTAGTGGCGCTGACTCAGCCAATACCTCATCCTTCATAAAGCCTACCAGAGAGCCACATATAATAAAGAACATCTTGCTATCTTTCCAATTTGAGTCAATCTGTTTTTGGAGAAGTGACTGAATATACGGACACTGTTTTGCCAGATAAGGATATTCATCTATGAAAAAAATAACTCTTTCTTTCTGAGCAAATTTACCGATAAATTCGAATAAATTCCCAAAATCCTGAAAATCGATAATATCCGCCATCTCTGGTGCCAATGCATTTAGCACCTCATTCTTCATCATGCTAAGTAATTCTTTTTCGCCTTGTTCCACTGCAACAAATGAGATTTTTTTACACTCCTGTCTCTTAATAAACTCATTGACCAATGTTGTCTTTCCTATGCGCCTTCTTCCATATATTATCGACAAGCAGAATCCATCCCTATCATATTTCTTTTGTAGAATGTCCAATTCTTTTTTTCTTCCCCTAAAATTCATCATCGTAAACTCTCCCAAGTAATATACTTTTCTTCTGCGAATGCGGTTTATCCAAAACGATTTCACCGAAATCGTTTTAACCGAAATTAATTTCGCCGAAATCAATTTCGGTTAAATCATTTTATCGTATTATATCTTATTTGTCAAGACCAAATAACATGGACTCTTATTTGAATCCCGAAAGTCAGTTTTATCATGTGACTGTTAATTCAAAAACCCATGACCAATGTTTCTTTTACATCAGTCATGGGTTATTACCTATAAAATATACGCTTGAAATCAATTTCCTATAAAATCGGATGCATAAACAGACTGTCTTAATACATTTCTTGTTTCACCGGATTCCGTTTCGTAAGAATATGCTACGATATCATATTTATTCTTCCCGATCATGATATACGCATAATCTCCGTCCTTATATCCCTTACCATATAATTTCTGAGCATTCTGCCATAATTTATTATCCCAATACAGGCCCTCAGGTGAATATGCACACCATTTCAGTTTGCCTTTCTGGAAGAAAAGACCGATATTAATCCCATTGTATCCATCAAGCCATGATACCTCAAGGTTTGGTCCATCGTACTCCCACTTTACAGGATCAGGAATATCCTGTCCGATTTTTTTCTCAACCTCCTCCGGAGTAGCTCCGAATAGCTCTGTATCCACAATAAATACACCATTACTGTCTAAGCTAAAGGCTTCAGATTTGTTTTCCTTACCTTCTTCAGTTTTGTTTACAATGTAGAACTTAAAGCTGCCATCATTTTTTTCGATTTTGAAAACTGATGAATAACAGTACGCTCCTTCGATTTTACCAAGCTCTTTTATAACATTAAAGTTCTCGTCTATAAGATATCCTTTTCCGTTTTCCTTTACAACTGCATAGCCGTTAAAGAAATCCGTTGCGTCCTCATAGGTTTTAACAACTTTACCGCTATGATCGATATAATCCCATGTGGAATAATCTTTTGTTGCAAGCCAGTATTTTTCGGTATTTATCCCCACATAGGCCCCGGTGTACAGAACAGCCTTTTTAGGAAGACTCTCTATATAGTTACTTCCATTGCTTCCAAGCTTTGATGCATCCACAAGGACACATTGGCTGATCAAATCTTCCATGAAATTGATTTTCTTTACGGCTATCAAGGATCCAAGATTGAACTGCCAGCTACCGTCTATAAAGAAGGCTTGAGGCCACGAGTAACTAAAATCATTCTCTTCATTTGTAAATTGAGGGAGCATACCGATGAATTCACCCTTTGAATTCCAGATGGAAATATCGGTTGTGACCGGTCCGTTGGTTAAATAATAGCCTCCGTTTTCCGAACCAAGAGTATATCTTTCGCCGCTTCCACCTGTTCCGCCACCGCCGCCGTGAAGCTGAGTATGATCTATGTTCATCTCCTCATCACTGTGCTTATTGTTTTCATCCCAATTGCTATTTTTAACAGCCTTTGTTTTTCCGGAGCTTGTTACATTAACAAAATTCAAAAAACCATAATAATAACCGTCAACACCTGTTTCTGTTCTGTATTTTTTAGATGTAGATACTCCGTCTATAAAACCATTAAGTCTCGCGGAATCCCCATTAATCTCATTTGAGACAACCAGCTTCCCGGAAGCATCATAATAATCCTGAGAGGCGATGGGTACTGCTTCCTCAAATTCATCGTCATCAGTTTGACGATTAACGATATAATAACCGCCCGAAGACATGACCTCATCCTTACCGCTATATACGACCTTGCCCTTCTTATCTACCAGATAATAAGTTCCGTCGGAATTTTTAAACACCGTTCTTCCATTATTATCGGGAGCATACCAGAAAATGTTATAGAGGCAGGGAGTCACCTTTTTGCCGTTATAATCTACAGTGCCCCAGAGCCCGTCTTTCTTAACCGGGATGATCCCGCCGTTAGCATTGCCAAGATCTTCATAGGCATTTAAAAAATCTGCCTCAATGACATCGACTGACGCAGTTGCCTTCAAAGTGACCTTTTTCTTGGCGCTCCAGCTCCCATATACATTTTTCGATCCATCTGACTTATAGGCTCGTACTCTGACATAATATTTCCCTGAGTTTAATTCAGAGGTCGTATAGGTGATGGTAGATTTCTTACCTTGCTCAAGTGTATAATTTTCAGCCTTCTTGAACTTTGAGCTGGTAGACACACTGATCTGGTAACCGTCAGCATTACTGATTTTTTTAAATTTCACAATAATTCTGCTGCCGTCAGCTGTTACCTTTGACAGCTTTACTTTACCGGGCTTAGATGCTGCCCGGGCACCTAAATCTCCGGCAACTCCAATTAGCAACGCCGCAACCACCAGTACCGACACAAGTCTTATGAATCGATATAAAAGCTTATGTCTGCTATTGCCATAACTCTTCATTTTCTCTCCTTCTTTCTCCGGTAACCCGGATTATTCAAGAGGATTATATACCAATAGTATAAGCAATTCAAGTTTTATTTTATAAATCGATAATCCCTATATCTTATTACCCTGATAAAGCCTCTGCCACTCCAGATATTGATGCACAATCAAACTCCTTCCAATCAGAAACAAAAAAACCATGACCAGTGTTTCATAAGCAATGGTCATGGGTTTTTATATGCATTTATTTGTTTATTATTTCTCAGCCCTTCCACAGTGAGTGCAGGTTGCAGTACGCATAAACTGCCTCAACTTCGTCACCATCACACATACAGAAGGTAACCTCAGGAGCATCGCCGGGTTTTAACGCCTTGCGCTGGTTACCAAACTTCGTCTTTAAGGATACCCACTCAATATAGTGATCCTCTGCCATAGGATGTGCAACACTTCCTATCTTAACAATTACCTTATTTTCCTGTACTTCGTAAACCGGTACATGCTTCTCCTTTCGCTTAACAAAAAGGGTAAACCCTATACACCGCCACAATTATATAGTACTACTTCCAACCGATATAATCAATTGTCTATTTCTTAAAAAACAAATTATTTCTTACGAAACAGTCCCCTTACCGGTTTTATAGCATGACGAGGACACATCTCCTGACAACAATAGCAGCGAATGCATTTTTTATAGTCATAAACCGGTGGAGATGTCTTTCCGTTTTTAAAGTCAACCGCTTTTCCCGGGACTGGACAGTGTTCCACACATATACCGCATTTTACACATTTTTCCTCATCGATGACAGGTCTTCTAGCGTGCTTTGTCATGAAATTTGAATATTTCATAAGGAAGGTGTTTTTAGGTATCTCCCTTCCGACATCAAACGAAGAATTACCATATTTATAAAACAATTCTTGTCTGGATATAATATGGAAGTTTGCCTGAATATTAGACTCTGCTTCTGGTTGAGCTGCTATGGTCTGTATTGAACTTTCATCATTATCAGCATCGCAAATTACAATCTCAATTTCATCTTCCTTGTCCGTACCTATGCCCATCCTGCATCCTTGTGAATTAGTCGGTACAAGTTCAGGATCAAGGTTTACAAGGTAGCAGTATACAGTATCCAGAGCTACGGGATCCTCTGATATGAGCAGGACATTCATCGGAGTAGGTGTACCGGCTCCGGGTCCGTTACCCTCCATAGCTATAATGCCGTCCATTATGTGGATTCTGGGATGCGTATATCTGTGTATGTCTACCAGCATCCTGGCAAAGACGGTGTCATTCGGAAATTTTACATGTCCGGCTGCCTTTTTATGTCCGCATACAAATCCGTATACATTTTTTACAGCTCCGGTGATACGCTCAAGCGCATGCGTTTTCATCTTACAGACATTTATGATAGCATCGCTTTCTACGACTTCCTTGCAAAAATCAAACTCTTTACAGGTAATGCCATCAGGGAAATCCACATGGACATTTTCCGACATGGGAGCTAGCTGAGCTCCGTATATTCTGTCTTCGGATAATCCGATCATCCTCATAGCACCTTCGCAGCTGCCATGTCCAGGCGAGTCTCCGATTTTTACATTACTACAGCCTCTTTCGGAAAGGAGTCTTAAGACTGCACGGAGTACAGCTGGGTGTGTAGTTACTGCTTTTTCAGGAGGAGCAGCACTTAGGAAATTAGGCTTTACGAGTATTTTTTCCTCGGGGGAAACTATTTTTTCAAACCCACCTAACTCTGCAAGTCCTGCTTTAAGTTTATTATATACTTTCTCTTCATCATAGGAATCACATGGGATTACTACGACTTTTGATTTGTTAGTGCTCATAAGTTTTTCCTTTATTGTTCGTAAATACAATTGAGTTATTTATTAGGTTACTTCTATATCAAATGTTGGTAAAAGTATATCAGAGAAAATAATCCAAGTCAATGAATTATGACTTAAGATTTCGGCTCAAATACTTTTTCCCTTAGGAAGTATACTCTTTTTTACTATGTGGGTACTACAGGTCAGGGGCAGCGGCTCCGCAGATAAAACCATAAAGCGAAGCAGCTGATATGCCACCGTTCACAGCCCATCTTCACAAGGCGGAAAACGATTATCCAAATCGTTTTCCGAATGAAGCACAAGTGCCCCCAGTATCAACTGGGGGCACGATTGCGAATGTCCGAAGTGAAGATGAGGCTGTGGATGGTAGGCATATCCTGCGGAGCGGTTCTGGTTTTATCTGCGGAGCTGCTGCCCCTGACCTGCACTAGCAAACTCCCCCCCACCCCCTCAACGCAAAAATACCGCCGAGCAGTAACTCAGCGGTATTCTTATATGAAATAGTATTAAGTTTAAACTCAAGCCTTAGGGCCGGCAGCAACAAGAGCCTTACCAGCGTCATTGCCTTCATACTTCTTGAAGTTCTTTACGAAACGCTCTGCAAGATCCTTAGCCTTGGTCTCCCACTCAGCTGCATCCTTGTAAGTATCACGAGGATCAAGGATTGCGGGATCAACTCCGGGAAGAGCTGTAGGAACTTCGAAATCGAAGATCGGGATCTTCTTTGTAGGAGCCTTAAGAACATCACCATTAAGGATAGCATCGATGATACCACGAGTATCCTTGATAGAGATACGCTTGCCGGTTCCGTTCCAACCGGTGTTAACAAGGTAAGCCTTAGCTCCGCTCTTCTGCATCTTCTTAACGAGCTCCTCACCGTACTTGGTAGGATGAAGCTCAAGGAAAGCCTGACCAAAGCAAGCTGAGAATGTAGGTGTAGGCTCGGTGATACCACGCTCTGTACCTGCAAGCTTAGCTGTGAAACCACTTAAGAAGTAGTACTGTGTCTGCTCAGGTGTAAGGATTGATACAGGAGGAAGAACTCCGAATGCATCAGCTGATAAGAAGATAACGTTCTCAGCAGCAGGACCTGAAGATGTAGGATTAACATTAAGAACGATGTTCTTGATGTGGTTGATAGGATATGATACACGAGTATTCTCTGTAACGCTCTTATCAGCAAAATCAATCTTGCCGTTAGCATCAACGGTAACGTTCTCTAAGAGAGCATCACGCTTGATAGCATTGTAGATATCAGGCTCTGAATCCTTGTCAAGGTTGATAACCTTAGCATAGCAGCCACCCTCGAAGTTGAATACGCCGTTGTCATCCCATCCGTGCTCATCATCACCGATAAGAAGTCTCTTAGGATCGGTAGAAAGAGTGGTCTTACCTGTACCTGAAAGGCCGAAGAAGATAGCTGTGTTCTTGCCATCCATATCGGTATTTGCTGAACAGTGCATAGAAGCGATGCCCTGAAGAGGAAGGTAATAGTTCATCATAGAGAACATACCCTTCTTCATCTCGCCGCCATACCATGTATTAAGGATAACCTGCTCACGGCTGGTAACGTTAAATGCAACACATGTCTCTGAATTAAGACCGAGCTCCTTGTAGTTGTCAACCTTAGCCTTAGAAGCTGTGTAAACTACGAAGTTAGGCTCAAAGTTAGCCTGCTCCTCAGCGGTAGGCTTAATGAACATATTTGTTACGAAATGAGCCTGCCAAGCTACTTCCATGATGAAACGAACTGCCATACGGGTATCCTTGTTTGCACCACAGAAAGCATCAACTACGAAAAGTCTCTTGCCTGAAAGCTGCTTCTTAGCGAGATCCTTAACGATGCCCCAAGTCTTCTCATCCATAGGATGGTTATCATTCTTGTACTCATCAGATGTCCACCAAACAGTGTCCTTTGAGTTAGCATCCATAACGATGTACTTATCTTTAGGTGAACGTCCTGTGTAGATACCGGTCATAACGTTGACAGCCTTAAGCTCTGTCTCAACGCCCTTATCGAAGCCGGTAAGCTCGGGCTTCATCTCTTCCTTGTACAGATCCTCATATGAAGGATTGTAAATGATCTCTGTAGTACCGGTAATTCCGTACTTTGTTAAATCAAGTGCCATAATACATACTCCTTTTCTTTATATATTGCGTAGCTTCTTCCGGGCTTTATCTCCTGACATCCATCCGGCCTGCACTACGCCCATTTACTTTCGAGTATATATTATACACACTTTTTTGTAAATGTCACTAACTTTTTTTATTTTTATAAAAATTTCACAATTTGCCCTCCCCAAACCCGACTTTAATCAAGAAAAAGGAGAACCCTACCAACCGGTACAGGCTCTCCTTTTTAAGGGGAAGACTTATGAAACTATTTCTTTTTTCCGTTTCTTCTGCTCAAAACTACGCTCTGCAGCAGGATAAAGAAGCAAAGCATACCACCTGTGGTAATATTCTGCCACCAGGGATCGTTAAGTCCTGATGAAACTACGATCTTCTTTATAGTAGTAAGTGTCATAACACCAAAGAAGGTTCCGATAACATTACCGACACCACCGGTAAGAAGTGTACCGCCGATGATGGCTGCAGCGATCGCATTCATTTCCATGCCGGCTGCATTAGTTGCATTTCCTGCTCCCGTATGCATCATAAATACAAATCCTGAAATACCGCTTAAACATCCGCTTAATACATAGCTTATAAAGCGGGTTCTCTTTACGTTTATACCCAGCATCAGCGCACTCTGCTGATTTCCGCCCATCGCATAGAAGCAACGGCCGAGACGAAGGTACTTAAGCAGTATGAACACTGCTATCACGCAGATAAAAGCAATTACAACACCCAATTCCATACGTGCAGGAACAAGGTTTCCGTTCTTTGCGGTATATCCCAGCCAGGAAATCTCTATCTTTATATCACGAAGAGCTGCAAAACCCTCATGTGTGACTTTCTGCGGATTTACTGAGAGTATCGTAGTCATACCTCTGGCAAAGAACATGCCTGCAAGTGTAACTATAAAGGGCTGTATCTCCAGATAACTGATCAGATATCCGTGAACTAAACCAAATGCAAGTCCTATTCCCAGTGCAAGCAGGACTGCTACAAATATATTACCGCCATTATTCAGGTACAGTACGCAGCTCATTACAACCAGAGAGGTTACAGCGCCAACACTGATATCGATACCGCCGCCTATCATAACGATAGTCAGACCGCATGAAACGATGATCAGACTGGCATTATCATTCAGCATATCGAAAATCTGCTGCGGATGCAGGAAACCGCCTCCGAGTAAGCCCATAGCCAACAGATACATTACAATAAATATGCTGATGGTTATGGTCATCAGGAGCTTGGTATCTGAAAGGGGTTCTCTTCTTTTTTCAACGATATTATTCATGATCATTCAGCTCCTTTCACGGTTTCTTTTGCCTTACCCGAACGAAGCTTCGTCATAAGTTTTTCAAACTTAGCCTTTACAACCGGTGATCCGATAACAACCAGAAGGATGATAACGATAGCCTTATATGCCTTAACATCGGTTGATGAAACCTTCATGGCATAAAGTGTGATCGTAAGCATCTGGATAACATATGCACCGATTATACTGCCGCTTATCTTAAACTTTCCGCCACCGAGATTGTTTCCACCTATGGCTACTGCCAAAATGGTATCCATTTCTATGTCGATGAGCAGAGTTTCATGGTTGATCAGTCCCAGACGGCTCACACCGATACATCCGGCAACCGCAACACATACGCCCAGAACGATAAAGGATAAAAGCTTTATAAATGTTGAATTGATACCGTTGAGCCTTGCGGCGCTTCCGTTAATACCAACCGATTGAGTTAAGATCTCAAGTGAAGTAAAATGGAATACCAGTTTAAATATTATTGCTACGATCACAACTATCAGAACCGGAGTCGGTACCGGGATACCCGGGATAAAACCGCCTATAGCCGTAATGATCGAACTCTGTACGGTAGGAGTAGCTCCTCCGTTTATCCAGTATGCGATCGAACGGCCGCAGGTGTACAGGATCAGAGTAGCTATCATAGGCTGTATCTTAAACACAGCAACCAGTGTGCCGTTGAATGCACCGAAGATCATTGCAACTACACATGCAAAAAGGAAAGCCAGGATAACGGTACCTACGGAAATAGAATCTCCGGATTTAAGTATCTTTACAAATGCACTGCCGGCGATCGCAGCAGCCGCACCAACGCTGATATCCTGTCCGCCACAGGCTGCAGTAACAAGTGTCATACCCATGGCAAGTATTGCCAGTTCGCTCGCACCGTTTATAACTGTTATAAGGTTACCGGAAAGCACGCTGTTTCCGTCATTGTTCTGTGTAATTCCTATACTGAAAAAGCTTGGATCTCTTATAAGGTTAAATACTACAAGTATCAGAATAGCTATAATCGGAATGGTAAGCTGTCCGAGACTTAAGTTAAATTTCTTTTTGGTATCCATTTTAAGCCTCACCTCCCGCAATAGTTTTCATAACCTGTGCCTGGTTCAGATCGTCACCCTTAAGCTCTCCTACCACATGCCTGTCTCGCATGACTATAAGCCTGCTGCATGTACGGAGCATCTCTTCAATCTCTGAGGAAATAAATGTAACGCTCACACCGTCTTCTGCGAGCTTTAATACAAGCTTCTGGATCTCCCATTTGGTACCTATATCTATTCCTCTGGTCGGCTCGTCAAGTATCAGATAATCGGGATGTGTGAGCAGCCATCTGGCAAGTATTACCTTCTGCTGATTTCCTCCGGACAGTGAACCGACAGGAGTCTCACGGCTGGCAGTCTTAATGTTCAGCACCTTTATATATTCATCGGCAAAAGCCTCGGATTCACTCCTGCTTATCGGCTTAAAGAATCCGTTCATAACCTGCAGCGCAAGGATTATGTTTTCACGTACACTTAAGTCTGCGATTATACCGTCCCTCTTTCTGTCCTCGGCAAGATACCCTATACCGTGCTTCATGGCATCTATCGGACGGTTGATCTTAACCTGTTCACCTTTTATCTTTACCGTTCCGCCGGTTACCTTATCCGCACCGAAGATCGCCCTGACGCTCTCACTTCGTCCGGAACCTAAAAGCCCGGTAAATCCGTTAACCTCTCCCTTACGTATCTTAAAGTCAAACGGAAGAGCCTGATTACTCGAAAGTGACTCTGCCTCGTAGAATACATCGCTGTTCTTCTTGATCTCTTCCCTGATCATTTCGCCAACAGCACTCACTCCATCCTGATCCGTACCGATCATCTTGGTTTCCGTCTGAACTTCCGGAAGCTCTTCTATCAGATTCTCTCCCAGCATCTTGGATACCAGCTGAACCTGCGGAAGCTCTTCTACAGGGTACTCTCCGACCAGCTCTCCGTTCCTTAAGACCGTGATGCGATCACTTACCTCATATACCTGCTCTAAGAAATGAGTAACAAATATGATTCCTACACCTTCTGCTTTCAGATCCCTCATGAGCTTAAACAGCATATTTACTTCCTTGTCGTCCAAGGAAGATGTGGGCTCGTCAAGGATCAAAACCTTACACTTCATATCCACAGCCCTGGCAATAGCTACCATCTGCTGGATAGCCAGGGAACAGCGGCCTAATTGTGTAACGCCCCTGGTAGGTATTCCAAGTTTCTCTAATATTTCATCTGCTCTTTTTTCATATTCTTTTTGGCGTATCCATGCACTGTCTTCTCTGCCGATAAACATATTTTCGGCAACGGTCAGATTAGGACACAATGTAATCTCCTGATACACAGTGCTGATACCGCTGTTTTGGGCATCCTGAGGTGAATGTATGACCACAGGCTGTCCTTCTATAGTCACCTCACCACCGTCCATCTGATAGACTCCGGTGAGGATTTTTATCAAGGTTGATTTACCTGCGCCGTTTTCCCCCATGAGCGCATGTATCTCACCCTTTCTTAAGGTAAAATCCACATTATTAAGTGCCAGCACCCCGGGGAACCTTTTTTCTATATGGCGCATTGTAAGTAATACGTCTTCATTCATGGCTCTCTTCTCCCATATTTTTAGTCACTGCAGGATCACCTTCTAATCCTGTTGTGACGGAAGTCTATATTCTTCTGTTAAAAAAGCGCAGCTTGAGCTGCTAGTAGCATACAGCCCAGCTGCGCAATTGGTCAGCTAAAATATTTTATTATTCTCCTAAACCATAGGTGTCGATATCAGCCTGAGTAAGGGTCTTTGCGTCAAATCCCTTCTCTTCGTTGATGATCTTCTTATCAGTGATTGACTTCTTGCCCTGGATTATATCGCTGATGATCTGTGCCTGGAAAGGTGAACACTGTCCATCATAATTCCACTTCTTTGCAAGGAGTTCACGAAGTGCCCACTTATTGCAGTCAAAGCCCATAACGATAACCTTACCGTCAACACCATGAGTGATACCTGCTTCGTCAAGTGCTGCAACAGCACCCTTTGCCATACCGTCGTTCTCTGCGTAGATTACATTGAAATCTTCGCCGCTGTTGATAACTGACTCAACGATCTTCTTAGCCTCTGCCTCATCCCATGTAGCTGTCTGCTGAACAACCTTTGTCATCTTGCCTGAAGCAAACTGCTCATCAAGAGCACCGGTACGTCCGATCTGAGCATCTGAACCCATAGCACCCTGGATGTGGATAACCTTGTACTCAGGAAGGTTCTGGCTTAATAACCAGTTAACTGCTGTCTCGCCTTCCTTAGCCATATCAGAAACTACTGCTGCCTCATAAAGGCTTGCATCAACATCGATCATACGGTCGAAAAGGAATACCTTAATGCCGGCTTCCTTAGCCTTCTTTAAAACTTCATCCCAGCCTGTTGTCTCTGCTGCAGAGATAAGAAGATAATCAACACCCTCTGTGATAAATCCCTGAGCTGCCTGAAGCTGATCATCATTCTTCAAGCTGTAAGCTGTCTTAAGCTCATATCCGTTAGCTGAAGAGAAAACTGCCTCCATATCCTTAACGTTAGCCTCACGGTAACCGGACTCTGAAGGAGGATTGTTAACAACGCCTACCTTAATCTTTGCACTTGAAGTATTTGATGTGTTAGCGGTATTGTTGTTTGAACCGTTACCATCATTTGACTTCTTTGAATCACATGCACATGCAATAACCATGCTCATTACAAGTGTAAACACTAATAATAAAGTTTTTGCTCTTTTCATTAAAAAATTACCTCCTTATTATGGCCGTCATATGACGGGTGTAAGTATAGAGTAAGCGGCAGATCGATGTATGTGCCGTTCACTTGCTGATATCTTAACACATTCATAAAAGGAGGTAAATCCATATTGATTTTGACTTGGTTGAATATTATCCCAAATATATCCCGGAATATCCCAAACGGTTAATTTTCATTTTATTCAGGTTAAAAATTATTTTATTCGGGTATATTCTGATACTGTACACGGTATTCCGTAGGAGTAATTCCAACATTTTTCTTAAAGATATAACTGAAATAATGTGAATCATTATATCCTACTTCACGGGCTATCTGTGTATTTTTTATATCTGTCGACCTCAGCATTTCCTTTGCCTTGCTCAGTCTCAGATGGATAAGATATTCTGTAAATGTCTGCCCGTTCTGCTGTGAGAAAACCGTTGAAAACCTGCTGTTGCTCATACCGACTGCCTTGGCCACGTCCTGAAGCATAAGGCTCGGATCTGAAAAATGGTCAAGCATATACATTTTTGCATCGCTTATGACAGAGGAAACCTTTTTATCATCGTCAACCTCCCCCATCTCCCTGGCACCCAGAATGATCGCCTGTTCATCGGTCCGTTTAACGATCAGATGACGGATATGCCTTGCCGTCCTAAAGCTGTTATAAATCTTTTCGGGTTCATCGACTATGTCACCTATACCGACTCTTATAGGACTGCATTCCAGACGTTCGAGCTCACGTACCAGAGAAGAGGCAAACGCATAGGCCCGCTCTTCTGCCTCCTCCATGGTATTCCCAAGTACCAAAAGCCTGCTGCCCGTTCTGCTCGCCGATGCAAAAACGATATCCCCGCTGTTTGCCGCCAGATCCGCTGCAGCCTCCTGTCCTGTCCTCTCGGGTGAAAAAGCTGCATCTATAACGGCATAATAGGGAGCCTCAACATTACATCCCATCGATCCCAGCTGTTTTAAAACATTCTGGGCATCCTCTTCGGTTGATTCATCATTGAAAAAAACTCCTATCAGCTTCTCTTTGATGAATTTTCCGTCACTTTCCATACGTGCTCTGAGGCTTGCCGCATGCTCCAGGGTTTTTCTCTCGGAAAGGATCTGGGCACTAACCTTATCCAATACTTCTTTAAGTTTTTCCGCATTTATCGGCTTTAAAAGATATTCCCTAACACCCAGCTGGATACACTGCCGGGCATACTCAAATTCATCATAACCACTGAGTACTATTATTCCTATCCATGGCATCTGTGCGCGCAGGGTACGGCAGAGCTCCAGCCCGTCCATAAAAGGCATCCTGATATCTGTGATCACAATGTCGGGGTTTGTATCTCTTATTATAGGTAATGCCATTTCACCATCAGGGGCCTCACCCACCAGAGTATAGGTCGTTTCGTCCCAGGGAAAGGATTCTCTTATACCTTCTCTTATAACTACCTCGTCATCAGCCAGAAACACTTTCATTTTCGTATATCTCCTTTTCAGTTCTGCACGGAACGGTAAAGCTTACCTCAGTTCCGCCCGGACCGCTCGTGATCTTAAGTCCGTCTGTCTGGTTATAATACAGTCTTATCCTCAAGTTTACGTTAACAAGTCCGAATCCGCCGCTTCCGCCGTGGCTTACCGTCGGCTGTTCCTTTATCATACGGTCGTTAAGGGCTTCAAGCTGTTCCGGTGTCATTCCGAGACCTGTATCCTTAACGGTAAACGTAAGCTTTCCGTCTTCTTCCTTAGCAGAAACCTTTATCATGCCGCCGCCCCTTTTAATCTTTATACCATGGTATATGGCATTTTCAACCAGCGGCTGAACCAAAAGCTTCAATATAAAATAGTCACCGATCGTATCCGGGATATCTATCTCATAATCCATGATATCACGATACCTTGTCTGCTGGATCTTCAGATATCCTTCGATATGCTTTTTCTCCTGACGTATCGGTATCCAGTCGGCACCTGACGAAAGGCTTATACGGAAGAAATCACTTAAAGCACTTGTCAGCTGGATAACCTCATCCTTTTCCCCTGCCTCTGCTTTCCAGACGATCGCATCAAGGGTATTATACAAAAAGTGTGGATTGATCTGAGCCTGCAGGGTACGCAGCTCAGCTTTTCTGAGATTCCTGGCATCAAGAGCACTCTTTTCCATCATGCTCTTTAACCTCTTAGCCATAGTATTAACCTGAGCGGTCAGGTTTCTCAGCTCCGTTACATCGGTATCTGCCAGTCTCGCATCAAGAGTACCTTCTGAAAGCTTGGCAGTCACTTCCTCGAGATGCTCTATGGGCTGTCTTACCAAAAGAGCTGTCTTCTTCACGGACTTGTTTCTGACCCATAAAGAGATAACCACTATCACTATCTCCGCTATGGCAGTGAGCAAAATTACAAGCTGCAGACTTCCGCTCATCTTTCCGGTTGAATCGATCTCCTGGGCAATATATTCGTTCAGCATGCTGTCCACGAGAGACGCAACATCCCTTACCTCGACGAGTACAGCTTCATTCTCAACCACCGGGACCTGATCTGTTATATTATCCCTGATACGGTCCACATAACTCTCAAGGGTCTTCATGGTACGTCCTGCAACTATCAGGGACAAACGGTTTTCAGAATCCGTGCTCTCGGTAATCTTTTCAATGGTATTTTCTACATCGTGGATCTTGAGATACAGCTTACTGCCTGCAAAATCATCACGGCCTATGATTATATTCCATGCACTTCCGGGTATATCCGAAGCCACTATGGTCTTAATGCTTGCAATAGTCTCCATTCTCTCGATGGCATTGTGATATTTCCCCGCATATACAAGCATCAGTACCAGACTCAAGACGATAGGGATAACCAGCACCAGAACAAGCTTATGGCTTAGATCGTTTATACGCCCGAGAATACTTTTTTCTTTTTTGATCCGGTTTTTCTCCATAATCAATATCCTCTTGGTGATATCTTAGAAGTATCCATCTCGTCACTGAATATCTGCTCTTCAGGATGGATCACCGCCTGGACGGATTCACCTGCCTTCAGCTTAACCGCTGTCTCCATAAGTATCTTGCCAAGCTTGGGAGTACATTCAACCACGCAGTTGATCTTACCCTTCTTTAATACATCTATCGCTTCCTGTCCGCCGTCGATTGAAATAATGATGATATCCTTTCCGGGTACAAATCCGGCATTTTCTATTTCTGGCAGAGCACCCAATGTCATCTCATCATTATGCGAATAAACGACATCGATATCCTCACCGTAGGTTTCCAGCAGATATCTCATATTTTCAGCCCCGCGGCTTTTTAAGAAATCTCCGTCGATGCTTTCCATCACCGTCATACGTTCATCTCCGGCTATGGCATCCATAAAGCCCGCCTGACGCTGTCTCATAGGTGTCGAATTGGTAGTGCCTGTGATCTCAACGATATTCACATGCTCCAGTCCAAGGCTGTCTGCTTTACGCACAAGATATTCTCCCGCCATAAAGCCTTCCTTATAAAAATCAGCACCTATCAGACATGAGGTAAGACCTTCCTTCTCCGTACTGATATCCCTGTCAACCAGTATAACGGGTATGCCTGCACTTTTTGCTTCTTCAAGCACGTTATCCCAGCCGTCTTCAACGATAGGTGAAAAAGCAATAACATCCACCTGGTATGCTATAAATCTTCTTATTGCAGCGATCTGGTTTTCCTGCTTCTGATTGGCATTTTCGAGCATTAGATTGATGCCCTTGTTCTCTGCCGCTTCCTCAATGTCACGTGTATTCCCTATTCTCCAGGCACTCTCCGTACCTATCTGGCTAAACCCCAGGAGTAACCCCGGTTCTGCGGCCTGTTCAGTTTCGTTTGAACAGTTCACCAGCAAAACAGACACCAATAAAATACTTATAATAAAGTAGAATTTTTTGACAGTCATATAACTTCTCCGATTAACTTAATGCAATTATTATAAACTATCGTAAAATATTTTTCTACATATTTTTATATCTGACTGAATCTTTGAGAGATTTGACTTGAAGGTGAGATTTTGTTATACTTGATTCGCTGTAAATCATAAAATATCAATTTATTTAATCATTTAGGAGATAAATCATGGCCGGAACCCTGTACCTATGCGCTACTCCCATAGGCAACCTTGAAGATATAACCATGCGAGTATTAAGGACCTTAAAAGAGGTCGACCTCATAGCTGCCGAGGATACCCGAAACAGTATAAAGCTGCTGAATCATTTTGAGATAAGCACTCCCATGACCAGTTATCATGAGTACAACAAAATAGACAAGGGGCATACTCTCATCGAAAAGCTGCTCGAAGGTCAGAATATCGCGCTGATCACAGATGCGGGTACTCCTGCCATTTCAGATCCGGGGGAAGAGCTGGTAAAAATGGCACACGAAGCAGGTATTACGGTTACATCCCTTCCAGGCGCATGCGCATGTATCACGGCACTCACGGTATCAGGACTTGCCACGAGACGATTTGCCTTTGAAGCGTTTCTGCCGACAGACAAAAAAGAGAGGAAAAACATCCTCGATGTCCTGAAAAATGAAACACGTACCATTATCCTGTACGAGGCTCCCCATCACCTGATAAAGACTTTGGAAGAGCTGTTGGAAACACTCGGTGACCGCCGTGCCACCATATGCAGGGAGCTTACAAAAAAACATGAAACTGTATTCCTGACCACTTTGCAAGATGCCTTAGCTTTCTATCGTGAAAACGAACCCAAAGGTGAATGCGTTATCCTGATAGAAGGACGTTCCTTCGGAGAATTAAAAGAGGAGAGCCGTGCCGAATGGCAGAAGCTCTCCATAGAAGAACATGTTAATATGTATATCGATCAGGGTATGGATAAAAAAGAGGCTATGAAGGCCGCCGCCAAAGACAGAGGTGTATCCAAGCAGGAAATCTACAAAGAGCTCCTTAATTCCTGATCCTTCGCTGTCGTTCATGATGACATTTTTAATCATATTTACAAGATCTCAATATCCGTATATCGAGTAAATTTCCTCAGTATAAATTCCCGGCTCCTTATAAACTATAAGAGGAGCCTCCACAGTCATACGTGAGTTACCGCCTCTTACGCACTCCATAAGTACCATATTGGGCTCTTTGTCTATAAACGGATGTACCATTTTCATGCGCTTTGGCTCAAGCTTATATTTTACCAAAGTAACCATAAGCTCAGCCAGTCTGAACGGACGGTGTACCAGATAAAATCTTCCGCCCGGCTTAAGCAGTGCCGCAGTCTCTCTTGCCACATCTTCAAAGGTACATTTTACCTCATGCCTGGCTATAGCTTTCGCAGAGTCAGGATTTGTCAGGCCATGCTGCCCAATCATATAAGGCGGATTGGAAGTTACCACATCAAAGACTGATCTCCCAAATATCTCCGATGCCCTGACAATATCTCCTTCAACTATATCTATCTTTTCTTCAAGATGGTTGTATTTTATGCTCCGGGTGGCTATATCCACATTCTCAGGCTGTATCTCAAGTCCCGTAAAATGTTCTCCCTCAGTCTTTGCAGATAACAGGATCGGTATTATCCCGTTTCCCGTACCGAGATCTATGGCCTTTTCTCCTGCCTTAACCTTTGCAAACCCCGAAAGGAGCACGGCATCCATCCCAAAGCAGAATCTTGACGGATCCTGTATTATCATCAGATTATTGCGGTTGAGCTCATCCAGGCGTTCACCTTCATGCAGAAGTTCAATTTCGCTCATACTTAAATTTCTCCCCGCTCCTCCAAAAACTTCATAAAGCCTTCGAGTCCTTTTCTTATGTCCCTGTAGGCAGTATCATAATCACGGGTATACCAGGGGTCAGCCACATCATCCAAAGAGCCGGCAAACTCCAGCATCCTGTAAAACTTTCCCTTGGGATCCCCACCACAGATGCGTCCCATATTTCTGATATTTGCCGAATCCATACCTATCAGATAGTCGTAATCGTCATAATCCCAGTTGGTCATCTGCACAGCCCTGTGCGGTACCAGCGGTATCCCCTCGGCCTTTAACTTTGATACTGTCCCATAGTGAGGGCTGTTTCCTATCTCCTCGGTACTCGTAGCAGCCGAGTTGATCTTGAACTGCTTCTCCAGCCCCCGCTGCTTAACCATATACGTAAAAACACTCTCAGCCATTGTTGATCGGCAGATATTGCCGTGGCAGACGAACAGTACTCTTATCATAGTCTTAAAACCTCGTATTTTCAAGGCTTTTCAGCCTTTTTGATATTTTCCCACATGGCATAAAATACGCATATTTTGGCATATTTTTGCCACCAAAAGGTATAAAGTAAGGTATAAAATTTTGCATTTTATACCTCGGTTTTTTCTAGGAAATATGGGCGTTTTACATAACTTTCATCCTTGCAAGTTCCGCTTTAGCATCATCAAAATTCACATGAGTATAAACATTTAATGTTACACTGATATCTGAATGCCCCATAAGATACTGAAGTGTCTTTGGATTCATACCGGATTTAGCCATATTAGAACAATAGGTATGCCTACAAACATGAGGCGTTACATTAGGCATCTGAAGCTTATAGGTTTTATTATACTTTTCCACTATGTGTTTAAAATAATGCTCCCAGTGTAATGAATACATGATTTTTCCATCTTTGTCAAAGTATAAAAAACCGGTATAACCATCTACTACAGGCTCCACTTTAGGTTTTATCCTATTCTTGATGATCTTTTTAAAGCACTCCTCAACATCTGGTGCCATTGGAATCACTCTGGTTCCACTTTCCGTTTTGGTGTCTTCTATATAGTAACTCGTCTTAGCTCTCTTTTGAAGCTGATGATCTATATTGATCCTATGACCTTTGAAATCAATATCTTTGAGAGTAAGCCCACAGAACTCCGATATACGCATGCCCGTCTTGAATAAGATGTAAATCCCTTCATAATATCTACAGAAATGGCTATCCTCTTTCACAAACTTAAGGAACTTACGTTCTTCATCCCTTGTAATGGCTTCACGTCTTACGCTATCATTCACTACTACATCAACAAGCTGAAACCCAAAAGGATTCTTCCTTATAAGATCATCATCAACAGCAAGTTGAAATGCCGGTCTAAGAACTCCTCTGATAGAATGAATTGAGCTAAAACTACGTCCATCCTTCTTCTGAAGCTTGATCAACCATGTCTTAGCATCGGATATTCTTACGGTATCAATTCTTTTTCTACCAAAAGAATCTTTCTTGAGGATATTTACTACTGTTTGATATCCTGCTTCCGTAGTAGCTCTAACGCCTGTTTTTGTTTGAATATACTTTTCCACTAGTTCCAAAACACTATAGTTTCCACCATTTGTTATGATATGGTCAAAAAGATCCGCTTGAATCTTTTTTTCCATCTCCCTTAAGGAAAGGGTACGCTTTTTCCCAGGTGGCATCTTGTCATTATGATCAAGTCTTAAACTATAAACGGCATTTGCTTTACCATTCTCATCTATGTACTTGAACCTATAACGCCCATCTGGCATCTGCATCTCTCCGTTATGTAATAAACGTCCTCTATTATCTCTCCTTTTTTCGCTCATTTATTATAGTCTCCTTTCACACAAAAAAACAAAGGAAGACTATCTTGGATGGAACCCATTATATCACAGGATAGTCTTCTTTGCCATAGGATACCGTTAATTTTGTCATATTTTTATAACGTACTAGTATAATCAAGGAATTTCTCGAATAAAACCCTTTTAATCCTATAATGAGAGCCTATCTCTATAAGAAATTCTGCATTGGGATGCTCATGTATCAGACTATACAGCCTTTTTACCCCAATTCCATAGTACAAAGCTGCTTCTTCAATGTTCAGGGAATACTTTTCCCATATAGGTATATCCTTCATAGCCACCTCTTAACCACCTGTACTATCCGGTTCTAAGTCCTTACTATCTGTCTCGACACCTTCTAGGCAATCATCCTCTACATAGTATGCTTTGAAGAGAACTCCTGTAGTTGTTAAAAACACTCCCTGATCACTATGTAATATCTTTT
>JAEEGJ010010389.1_pt1 | contig 24255 bp, 17 predicted proteins | sample 8958761 | NCBI WGS metagenome assembly JAEEGJ01 (sample SAMN16246546, study PRJNA631951) | gut metagenome | biome: gut microbiome; feature: rumen; material: RS-attached | host: Bos | place: Iran: Karaj | collected 2018-10 | reverse complement strand
AATCCCATCGCCAGCGACCTGATTCCTCTGGGTGGTGCTGATGTGATCATCTCGATGGAGCCCATGGAGGCTCTGCGCTATCTGCCTTTCCTCGCTAAGGATGGTTGGATCATCACTTCGAGCGCTCCTTTCGTCAATATTCCCAACTATCCTGATATTGAGAAGATTAAGAGCGACTTGAACAGCATCAAGAACGTGATTGTGCTCGATATCGAGCAGGCTGCCAAGGATAACGGTGTGCCTCGCTCGGCTAATGTCATCCTGCTGGGTGCTGCCCAGAAGGCACTGGGTATCGAGTACGACAAACTGGAGGATGCCATCCGTCGTGTGTTCGGACGTAAGGGCGAGGCCATCGTAGAGGCCAACATCAAAGCCCTCGCCATCGGCCGCGCCGCTCAAAAATAATAATTTGGCACGGATTAACACGGCTCTCTTCGAGAGTCACGGCCAAAAAATTAAAGCCGTGTAAATCTGCGTTAATCCGTGCCTAAATAAATAAATCAATGGAAACACCAATTAAGAAAGAAATAGTCGACGGGCTGGTGGCTGATCTGGGGATCACCGACTTTGCCAAAGCCACGATCCGAGAGGTTAAACAAGTAGCCGCCAAGGCCGAGAAACAGAGTGGGGTAGAGTTTATCAAAATGGAGATGGGCATTCCCGGACTTCCTGCAGCTCAGGTTGGCGTCGATGCACAGATCAAAGCCTTGCAGGACGGCATCGCCCACTCGTATCCTGATATTCAGGGCGCCCCAGCTCTGAAAGAGGCAGCCTCCCAGTTTGTGAAGGCCTTCATCGGTGTCGATATCAAGCCCGAGGGCTGTGTTCCTGTTACGGGTTCGATGCAGGGCACCTTCGCCTCATTCCTCACCTGTTCGCAATGCGATGAGCAGAAAGATACCGTACTTTTCATCGATCCTGGATTCCCTGTGCAGAAGATGCAGCTGCAGGTGATGGGTGTGAAGTATGAGACTTTCGATGTCTATGACTATCGTGGTGACAAGCTGCGCAAGAAACTCGAGGGCTATCTCAAGCAGCGCAACATCTGTGCTATCGTATACTCCAACCCCAACAATCCCTCATGGATTTGTCTGCGTGAGGAGGAGCTTCAGACCATTGGCGAGTTGGCTACGCAGTACGATGTCATCGTGATGGAAGACCTCGCTTACTTCGCGATGGACTTCCGCAAGGATCTCTCTAAGCCTTTCCAACCGCCTTATCAGGCCACCGTTGCCCGCTATACCGATAATTATATGCTGCTCATCAGCGGTTCTAAGGCATTCAGCTATGCTGGCGAGCGTATTGGTGTGGTCTGCATCTCCGATGCGCTGTTCCATCGTCATTTCGACGCCCTTGCCAAGCGTTATCAGGGGCTGCCCTTTGGTCCCGTTTTCTCTACGCGTATGCTCTATGCGCTGTCGTCGGGAACGAGTCACAGTGCCCAGTATGCGATGGCAGCCATGTTGAAGGCAGCCTACGAGGGACAGTATGACTTCCGTCGTGAGGTCAGTGTCTATGGCGAGCGTGCCCGCAAACTGAAGGAGATATTCTGTCGTCATAACTTCTACGTGGTCTACGATAAGGATCTTGATGAGCCAATTGCCGACGGATTCTATTTCACCATCGGCTATCCAGGAATGACCTCAGGTCAGCTTGCTCTCGAACTGATGTACTATGGTGTCTCGGCCATCTGCCTCATCACCTGTGGTAGCGAGCAAGAGGGCCTGCGCGTATGTACCTCGTTCATCGAGGATCACCAGTATGCTCTCCTCGAAGAGCGCATGCAGATCTTCGCCCAGAACAATCCGCGATAAAAGGAAAGTCAATTAATAATTGTTAGATCAATGAGAAGAACAAAACTTTGGGTGCTAGCCGTCATCATGTCGTTTGGCTTTGCATCTGTAACAATGGTATCATGCTCGAAAAACGATGACGAGAAGTCTGTTACAATCGTCAAGAAAGAGTATTTTCAATCGTGGAACCAATGTGAGGCACTAACGGCCTTGAAAAAGTATGTCGAGGACGTGACGAATCCGAAATCAGCCAACTTTATCAAGGTGGAAGACCGTATCGTCACTTTTGATATGGACGGTACGTTTGTGGGCGAACTTTATCCTACTTATTTCGAGTATAACATGCTCGAATACCGTGTGCTCGACGATCCTTCGTATCGAGATATCGCCCCTGACGATGTGCGTGAGGCGGCTCAGAATATCCGTGACTTCGTGCGTAATGGGAAACCACTGCCCGATCACTTCGACATGATTCACGCCAGAGCTGCTGCTAAGGCTTATGCGGGTATGACGATCGCTCAGTTCGACAGTTATGTGAAGGCGTATGCCAGCAAGCCTGCCAACGGCTTTAAGGGTATGACCTATGGCGAGAGCTTCTATAAGCCTATGCTCGAAGTCTTTGAGTATCTGAAGGATAATGGCTTTACCTTCTATGTTGTTTCTGGTTCTGACCGTTTTATCTGCCGCTCTCTGACGGAATCTCTTGGTATCGAGCCCAATAGGGTGATTGGTATGGATGTCTGGTATAATACGAGTCATCAAGGCTTAGAGGCTGGTGTAAATTACACGATGGGTAAGGGCGAAGACCTGATTCGTACAGACTCGCTGATTATCAAGAATCTGAAGACCAACAAGGTGCTTCAGATTTCTCAGGAGATTGGCAAGGTACCTGTCCTTTCGTTTGGCAACAGCGGTGGTGACTGTGCTATGCATAACTACTGTCTGAGCAACAAACTGCCTTGTGCTGCCTTCATGCTGATTGCCGACGACGAGGAACGTGATCACGCCAATCGTGAGAAGGCACTCCAGCTGGGTGAAAAATGGCGCAACGAAGGCTATCACGTGATCTCTATGCGTGATGACTTCAAGACGATTTACGGCGAAAATGTCATCAAGGTGGATTTCACTTTCTGAAACAGACTCTTAGGACATTTATATAAACAAGAAAACGGGATGCTCTCACGAGTGTCCCGTTTCCTGTGATCCGGTTGGGGCTCGAACCCAAGACCTACTGCTTAGAAGGCAGTTGCTCTATCCAGCTGAGCTACCAGACCAAAATTCAGTCTTTTAAGTAAATTCGGCTGCAAAGGTAAATAATTTATTTGAAATCTCCAAATTTTAGAGCGAAAATCCCTTGTTTCAGTCTGTAAATCGGATATAAGTGCGGTCGTCGAAGGAGTTTGAGCCCGCCACGAAGGCCTTTGTGGCCTTAAATGAACCGATATTCAACGGGTCTGACTCACGCTGTTGCTGTAGGCGCTGCTCGCTGTCTTCGAGGGTTGACTGGAGGAAAGGGTAGCCATCGGAAGCCAGCACAATCTCGTTGGGTTGGAAGCCAAGAGTGATGACGGGCACCTTCGTCTCAGGGATGGGGAAACCATCGACAACGGCAAAAGTGATGTTCTGGTTGTGCATAACCTCAAGCATGCGTGGGATCATGGCCTCGCGTGCAGGGTCTGAGGCTTGCAATAGGGCAGCGGGCTTAACGCCTGATGCGAGCAGTTCGACGACGCGAGCTGCCCGCATCTCGGCCAGCTCTTGTTCGTAGGGCTTGGGATTGTCGAAGTACTGACCGTTAATCAGACAATGGCAGTCGCCTACGAGCCACACTTCGCGTCGCAGACGGCTGTAAATGACGACCGAAGCGCAGAGACGCTCCTCGGGATGGTCGTAGAGCTGTTGGAGTATCTGCCGGCTCTTGTCGCTGCGCAGGCTGCTGAACAGGGGTAGGTAGCTCTCGCGAATGACGCGCGTGGCTCCGAGGCAGAACTGGTGGCACGTGGTGTCTTTGGGCATGCGTCGGATATAGCGACTGATAAGCTGCATGACGTAGCGGCCATTACTCATGGAGCGGTGATGGCGTCGCAGGGTCTTAGAGGTGGAGCCGTCGATGACGGCTATGAAATCATCGGTGACGACGATTCCGTCCTCGCTTGCCTTCTGGGGACTCTTTGCGATCTGGCTTTGTTCGATGATTTTCATTGTGATTGGGCTTAGGCTTCGGACTGCTGGGGGCTGGCTGAATACCATTATACAGACGGGCGATAAGATCGGGACGCCCGATGCGTCGCAGGCTCTGTTCGATGGCGCGTCGCTCCTCGGGCTTGTACCAGAAGAAATATTGTCGCTGGGCGAGTTTCTCGCGTGGGGTCTTGGCGCTGAATACTTGTTCGAGTGTGTAGGGGTCGTAGCCAGTATACCAAGTTTCGGTGGCATTGGTCATCGGTGTTGGCGTGAAGTCCTGCACTTGTTCGAGGTGAAAATCGAGCTGCTTGGTGATGACGGCGAGCTCGGCCATATCGGCCTCGTGACAGCCTGGGTGGGAGGAGATGAAGTAGGGGATGATCTGCTGGTTCAATCCTTCCTCACGGTTAATACGGTCGAAGATACGCTTAAATTCGTAGAACTGCTGGAACGAGGGTTTGCGCATGAGTCGTAGCACATTGTCGGAGGTGTGCTCGGGGGCTACTTTCAGTCGACCTGATACGTGGCGCGTGATAAGCTCACGGGTGTACTGTTGGGCTGCCTGATTGGCGGCTTCGTCTTTGCTGCGGTAGAGCAGGAGGTCGTAGCGAACGCCGCTGCCGATGAAGCTGCGCTTAATGCCAGGCAGAGCATCGACGGCGTGGTAGATATCGAGCAGTTTGGAGTGATTGGTATCCAGGTTCGGGCATATCTGCGGATGGATGCAGCTGGGTCGTCGGCACTTCTCACAGGCATTGAGGTTGCGTCCGTGCATCCCGTACATATTGGCTGAGGGGCCGCCTAAGTCGGAGAGATAGCCCTTAAAGTCGGGCATTTCGATGACCTGCCTGACCTCGCGTAGAATGCTCTCCTTGGAGCGACAGGCTATGAACTTGCCCTGATGGGCGGATATGGTGCAGAAGGCACAGCCTCCGAAACAGCCTCGATGGATGTTGACAGAGTGCTTGATCATATCGTAAGCGGGGATGCGCTTTCCCTTATACTTTGGGTGAGGCTGACGCGTGTAGGGCAGATCGAACGAGGCATCGAGCTCGGCAGTGGTCATTGGCGGGTATGGGGGATTGACGACTACGCTGCGCGTTCCGATGCGCTGTATGATCCGTTGGGCATGCATCATGTTCGACTGTTCCTCGATATGTCGGAAGTTCTCGGCCTGTGCTCGTTTGTCGCGTAGGCACTCTTCGTGGCTGTGGAGCACGATGTCATCTTTTGTGATCTCGATATTGTCGGCCAGATAGACGGTCTGGGGTACATCACGCCATTCGCCAGGGGTGCGACGAGCCAGTTCGACGATGGGCTTTTCGCCCATGCCGTAGATGAGCAAGTCGGCACCAGAGTCGACCAGGATGCTGGGACGGAGCTTTTCCTGCCAGTAGTCGTAATGAGTCAGTCGGCGCAATGACGCCTCGATGCCTCCAAGTACGACGGGCACATCGGGGAAGAGTTCTTTCAGAATATGGGTATAGACGATGGTGGGGTACTCAGGACGGAGGTCGTGGCGCCCATCGGGGCTGTAGGCATCTTCTGAGCGCAGACGTCGATTAGCGGTGTACTTATTAACCATCGAGTCCATGCAGCCTGGCGAGATGCCAAAGAAGAGCCTTGGGCGCCCCAACTTCTTGAAGTCTCTGTAGTCGCCGTGCCAGTCGGGTTGTGGCACGATGGCCACGCGGTAGCCTGCAGCCTCGAGTGTGCGTCCGATGACAGCAGCACCGAATGACGGATGGTCGACATAGGCATCACCCGAGAATAAGATGACATCGACCTCATCCCATCCTCGGAGTTCCAATTCCTTCTTTGTGGTCGGCAGAAAATCCGTCAGTCTATACTCCATCACTTTTCATTCTTCATTCTTCACTCTTCATTCTTCATTTAATTAAACGGTGTTCCCTGGAAGGCGCGAGTCGTCATGCCGAGGTTGTCGTTGCCACGATTCTTCCAGTTGATGTAGAGCAATACGAGCTGCTGGAGTCCGAACGCCTTCATGTTTGGATGATAGATGACGTCGAGGCAGAGGTCGAGTAGGCTCTTGTCCTTACCAGCGTCGCCAGAGAGGAGCGAACGAATGTTCAGCTTGAGCTTGTCGAGTACTTGTTCGTCGACATAACCGTTGCTGTCGATGAGGTCGCGAAACAGTTGATACTTCTCAATAGTCTGCAGATGTTCGTCTGCGATTTCGATACTACGTGTACCAGATGAATTAGCTTGAATCTTCATAATGATTGATGTTATTAGTTGTTAATATGATGGTATCAAGAATTTGAGTATGCCGCGCATGAGAGCCGAGCGCTTTTGCTCAGACTTGATGCACTCGAAGGGGAAGCCGATCGTCATAACCTTGTAGTCGTTACCATCATAGGCGACACAGGCGCTGTAGTCGTCGGCATAGAGCATGGCTGAGTAGGCAGGCTTTACTGGCTGCAGCACATCAGGGTGGGTTGCGGCATAGTGCTGCTCGTTGAGATGACGGTAGAAGCAGAACGTCGTACCCAGTCCAGAGATGGTGTCGCGTGCGAGCGAGTCGGTGTTCATACCTGTATAGTTGCATTTCAGTACGTCTTCGAGGAATCGTCGCTCGGATGGCATCTGCATATCAGCACCGATATAAGAGCCACTGACGAGCAGGGCACCACCTTTATCAGTGAAGAGTTGCAGGTGACGACGAAGCATCTCTGGGAAGGTCTTGTAAGGGCGCAGGGAATAACCGTCGTTGCGCTCGAGGCCGAGAATGAGATCGACCATTGTGTATTGTGTGGGCAGCACCTCGTTGGTAACAAGTGCCTCTGACGAGCAACTGGCGATCGAGATACGCTTGGCTGTGGCGATGGCCTTAGCGTGGGTACGGATATAATCGAAGTCGTTGCCGGCAATGAACTGTCCCATGAGTGTGTCGTTGGTCCAGCCGAGACCCTTACTGCCGTTCTTACCCATCGCGTCCTTACGAAAGTTAGTCTGATAGCCCAACCATCCTGCTGTACGTCCGTAGGTGACACCAGGATCGACCTCGAAGTCAAAGCCTTGTTCGGCTGCATTATCGCGCACGTGGGGTGAGGCCAGACGATGGAAGCCGTTGACGATAAGCACCGACTTTTGGGCTTCAGGGACATCAAAGCAGGATACCACCTCGCTGGGGAAACTTTCACCACCCTCGTTGACGGCAGCCACACGGAAGCTGTAGAGCTGACCTGGTTCGACAGAGAGTGTGTAGCTCGTTGCATCTCCTTTTATATAATAGCCATTGTCGAAGCCGCTCTGTCCGATGGCGGTATAGACGATATAACCTGTAGGATGCGCCGTAGGCTCATCGGGATCGTCGACTGGGTGCCAGCTGACGCGGGCCTCACCATCGCCTACGAGTTCCACGCGCAACCGATTGGGCGTCAGTGGGGTGACAGTATAATCGGTGTGGTGCATACGGCAGATGTAACGCAGGAGAGCCTTGTAGACGCTGCGTGCAAAATCGAAGCGGAAGTTGGGATCCTGCGCATAGCGCATATCGGCAAAGTTCTGATGGGAGAGGGTCTCGAGGATGGCGCTGGGGATTGATGGGCAGCGCGCCTCTGAGTAGTTGCGGTCGTATAGCTCGCGCATCTGCCAGGAACCATAGAGGCGTCGCATATCGTTGGAGACGGAGTTGAGCAGCTCATCGGCCAGATCGCGTGAGACGAGGCGCGTGAGTCCTGTTCCGAGAATACTATCATTGAGATAGGTGGTGCAGACGGTGAGAGTTCCTGTATGAGAGCGCCCATCGCGAGTGAAGCCAGCATCGCTATGAACGGCGAGTGAGAGCTCGAGGGGCACATGGCGCCCTATGGTGTCGGGCATGAAGACAGATCCTCCAGCAAGCAGGTTGGCCATATAGCTACGGGCATTGATATCATCGCCATAATCGTCTTCGCCATTCTTAGTGGAGTAGACCTCCCAAGGCATGCCCGCCCACTGAGTATAGTAACGAGCCCCTTCGAGACATCGCGGCAGACCACTGATGGAGTTGCCTCGCTGAATGTTACCCATACCACCTCCGAAGCGTACAGCATCGGCTGTGACAACACCCTTATGATGGCGGCTGTCGTTGGCGAGTACTACACAGTTTCGACTGTCAGAACCGGCATCGAAATCGAAGGTGCCGAGATAGACCCATGTGGAACCACCCATCTGCTGATTGACACGGAACTCGGTAGGAATGCCCTGATGCCAGACGATGTAGTGGGCATCGTCGATGCTGCCCTCGACGGTTTGGTAGCTCACATAGACGGCATAGCGCCCTGCCTCTGGGATGGTGGGCTGCCAGGTGACGGTGCTCTTCTGTCGGCCTTTTCCTCCAACCTGAGCCCGACGGGCTGTTCCTGCACGGAATGGATTCTCGTGGTCAAAATAAGGATCAGTATGATAGGCGAAACCCACGGAGTCGGTAGTCTTCCAGAGATGTGTACCACTGATCTCATGATAGCCCAGTGGCGTGTCGTTGTCGACAATCACCTCATGGCGCTGCCAATCGCGCTCGCGAGGTGTGAACACGATGGCGCCAGCGCGCTCGAGCATAGGAATAAGATAGGGTATCACGATGGTCTGAGTGAAAAGGTCCTCGGTGGTGCCGAAGAGTTCTGGGCGCTGCCAGCACCATTCACCTTTGTTGATGTTGTAGTATCGTCCATGACTTGCCCAGAGGCAGAGGTGACGGTTCTGCAAGCCGTTAGTAATCTTATAGGGTAGGGAGGCGTTGCTCACCCAAGGCAGTCCCTTGTATTCGACATCACCCCAAGAACGACTGGCGTCAGGCTCCTGTCGCAGTCGATTAGCTACGAGCTGACCGATCTCCCATCCGCCTGTCGTAATCTTCAGCTTGTACTGTCGGCAGGTATCAGGCAGTAATTCGAGGATATCGTTATAGATATTCGCCGTAGTGGCAGGAGTGAAACTCTGTTCGCCGAAATGTGAATCAGCTGCCACCTCGATGATTTTCAGAGAGTCATCAATGGTCAAGCTCTTCAAGTGGGCTGATGAGCGAACAAGTTGTCCAGATGGTCTGTAGGATATGAAATATTGGTTTAGCTTGTCTTTGAGTTCCTTTTGCGGGTCGTTCTGTCGTCGTACTTTTGCCCTTTTGGCAGCAAAGGCGTCGTCGGCAGAAATCATCAGTATCGCGGCAAGGCAAATGGTTAAGATGTTTTTCATACTACAGTTCTCCGATGGTGAAGTTTTCGGGCTTTTTCCCCTTGAAGTCCTTAAAGTAAACTTTAATGTCACGCATATCCGCCTCAAGGTCGCCTGAGGGGATGATGGTCTTCGTACACTGGATGAGCTTGCGCTCGTAATCCAGTCCGTAGAGCAGGATGGGGATGCCAGCCTTGAGGGCGATAAAATAGAAGCCCTTCTTCCAGTCAGGGTTCTTGGAGCGTGTGCCCTCGGGGGTGATACAGAGGCGGAATACATCAGCCTGCTTGGCAGTCTCGGCCATTGCGTCGGTCATACTAGTGTGCTTCTGGCGAAAAACAGGAATGCCGCCCAGACTTCTGAAGATGGGTCCGAGGGGCCAGAAGAACCATTCTTTCTTCATGAGGAAATTACTCTGCACACCATGGGCACCAACATAGAGTTGCCCGATGAGGAAATCCCAGTTGCTGGTGTGCGGAGCCAGACAGAAAATACACTTCTGGGGTAACTGTTCCGTTACTTTATCAGTAAACCCCATGTGTTTGTACAAGAGCCAGTTACAAAATCTTTTCCACATGATTTATGCGCCGATTTGGTCGATGATTTCCTGAGCCTGTGCCGTGAACTTGTCAATCAGATCTTTATAATACTTCTTCGGGCTCATTCCTGGTTCTGGGTGGGACACGCGCTTAAGATACTCCGTACCTAATTTGATGATGGAGTTGAGCAGAGTCTCGGCCTGCTGCATCTGGTCTTCTGTGCCGTAAAGTGATACTGCTACTACTTCTGAGAAAATAACCTCACAAGTAGAGGTAATGCTCTTCTTAAGTTTTCTTTTGTTTGCCATATTTCTCTAATTTTGGGTTGATTTTGATACATTCAGTAAGCAAAGATAAGAAAAAAAACTGAGATAGCAACTTTTTCACACACAAAAAATATTAAATATGATGATTTTGTGTCGTTTTCATTCGTATTTTTGACAAAAATCATCTAATTTTGCACGTTGAAAATCGAAATTCATTCATTCTTAAACAAAAATAACGATTATGGAAAAAAGTGCATTGCAGATGGCGAGAGCTGCTTACCAGCCAAAGCTGCCTAAGGCTCTCCAGGGTGCAGTAAAAGTAAAAGAAGGTCAGCCCACCCAGAGTGTAGGTGACCAGGAAGAAATCAAGAAGTTGTTCCCCAACACCTATGGTATGCCAATCGTAGAGTTCGAGCCTGCTACGGAGGCTAACAATACGAAGTTGAACGTTGGTATCATCCTTTCAGGTGGTCAGGCTCCTGGTGGACACAACGTGATTACAGGTCTCTTCGATCAGATCAAGAAGCTGAACCCTGAGAATCGTCTCTATGGTTTCATCCTGGGTCCTGGCGGTCTGGTTGACCACAACTATATGGAGCTCACCAAGGACATCATCGATGAATATCGCAATACCGGTGGTTTTGATATGATCGGTTCTGGACGTACCAAGCTGGAGAAGGTTGACCAGTTTGAGAAGGGTCTGGAGATTATTCGTGAGCTTGACATCAAAGCTATCGTTATCATTGGTGGTGACGATTCTAACACCAACGCCTGCGTGCTGGCTGAGTACTATGCTGCCAAGAAGTATGGCGTACAGGTGATCGGTTGTCCTAAGACCATCGATGGTGACCTGAAGAACTCTCAGATTGAGACCTCTTTCGGTTTCGATACTGCTTGTAAGACCTATTCTGAGCTCATTGGTAACATCGAGCGCGACTGTAACTCTGCACGTAAGTATTGGCACTTCATCAAGGTGATGGGCCGCTCAGCTTCTCATATCGCTCTCGAGTGCGCTCTGCAGACACAGCCAAATATCTGTCTGATCTCAGAGGAGATCGAGCAGAAGGGTATGAGCCTCGACGATATCGTAGATTATATCGCTAACGCTGTGGTTGCTCGTGCTGCCGATGGAAACAACTTTGGTACAGTTATCATCCCTGAAGGTGTGATCGAGTTCATTCCTGCTATCAAGAAGCTGATTGCTCAGCTGAACGATGTACTGGCTATGCCTGAGGCAAAGAACCTCGACCGTCATGAGTCGATCGACTTCGTAAAGGCTCACCTCACTGACGAGAACCTTGCTGTATTCAACAGCCTGCCTACTGGCGTAGCCCGTCAGCTGGCTCTCGATCGTGATCCTCACGGCAACGTACAGGTTTCACTCATCGAGACTGAGAAGCTGCTCTCTACAATGGTAGCCCAGAAGCTCGAGAAGATGAAGAAGGAAGGCAAGTATGTTGGTAAGTTCGGTACTCAGCACCACTTCTTCGGTTATGAGGGCCGTTGCGCTGCTCCTTCTAACTTCGATGCAGACTACTGCTATGCCCTTGGAACATCAGCAGCTCAGCTGATTGCCAACGGCAAGACAGGCTACATGGCTATCGTGAAGAATACGACCGCTCCTGCAGAGCAGTGGATCGCAGGTGGTGTGCCCATCACGATGATGATGAACATGGAGCGTCGCGCTGGTGAGATGAAGCCCGTTATCCGTAAGGCTCTCGTAGAGCTCGACGGTGCTCCCTTCAAGGAGTTCGCAGCTCATCGCGACGAGTGGGCTCGTAAGACTGCTTACGTATATCCTGGTCCTATCCAGTACTGGGGTCCCACAGAGGTCTGCGACCAGCCTACGAAGACTCTGGCTCTCGAGCAAGCTAAGTAAATAAACTATTTTGGGCACGGATTCCACGGCTCTCTTTGAGAGACACGGTTAAAAACAGAAGCCGTGTAAATCCGTGAAATCCGTGCCTTTTCTTTTTTCAATGGCCAAGAAAAGAGTCGTTCGCCGGAAAGGTATCGGAACCAGTCATACTTACCATGGTCCAGGTGGCCGTCGTAAGCCTAACTTCATCATTCGCTTCCTACAGAAAGTTCCTGCTTGGGGATGGTGGATAGGCGGTACTGCCATTGTGGCCATTTACATCTGGTTCTTCTATTATGTCTTTGTAAGTCCTTTCGGGTTCCGCTTCAGGGCACTCTATGGAGATGTCAGTTATCCTGAAGGCTACGAGATACATGGTATCGACATCTCGCACCATCAGGGACGCATCGACTGGGACGAGCTGAAGGATAACGGAACGATCAACGATAGTCCTATCAGGTTTGTCATGATCAAGGCCACAGAAGGTTCAACACAGACTGACGAGAACTTCCACGATAATTTCTATCAGGCACGTGAGCATGGGTTTACGCGAGGAGCCTATCATTTTTACAGCGTACACACACCAGCCTACCAGCAGGCTGCGCACTTCATGAAGACCGTGAAGTTGGAGAACGGTGACCTGCCTCCTGTTCTCGATGTGGAACACAAACCTGAGAACCAGACCGACGAGCAGTTCAAGAGTTCTGTTTACCTGTGGCTCGACATGGTGGAGAAGCACTACAAGGTGAAGCCTATCATCTACACCTACTTCAAGTTCAAGATGCGCTATCTGAACGACTCCATCTTCAACGAGTATCCATACTGGATAGCCCACTACTATGTGGACTCGCTCGAATACAAAGGGCCTTGGAAATTCTGGCAGCATACCGATGTAGGGCGTCTGCCAGGCATCAAGGGGAATGTAGACTTCAATATCTACAATGGCTCCTACTACGACCTGCGACAGATGACATTAGGATCGCAGGAGACCATAGGTGAGAAAGCATACAGCGAATAAGTCGCTTATATATATAATAAGGTGAAACTAGATGAAAAGATTCAGGATAACAATTACGATAGGATGTTTGCTTATGACCATCATCTGCGCAGCACAGCGTAGGCAGATTGGTGATGCACGAACGATTCTGCAGAGTGGCAAGAACTTCGACAAGGCAGAAGAGATGATGACCGACCTGTTGAAAGACTCTGCCAATCTGGAGAACCTGCGCATCTATGATGTCTGGCTGCAGGCTGTAGAGAAACAGTATGGCCAGCTGAACGAGCAGATGTACAAAAAGCAAGAGGTGGATACCGTGAAACTATTTACCCTGACAAAGAGAATGTTCACCATTGCAGAGCGACTCGATTCACTCGACATGAAGCCCGATAAGAAAGGCAAGGTGAATCTGCAGTATCGGAAAGAGAACTCTGAGAAGATGATGACCTATCGCCCGAATCTCTTCTTCGGAGGTGCTTATTACGTCAGGAAATCAGACTTCATGCAAGCCTTCGACCTGTTTGAGACCTATATAGATTGCGCCCAACAGCCACTATTCGAGTCACTTGACCTGATGAATACGGATGCCAGGATGGGAGAGGCAGCCTATTGGGCTTCATACTCAGGCTACAGGATGAATGATCCAGTGATGACACTTCGTTATCTGGAACTGGCAAGGCGCGATACATCCAAACTGGAATCGACGCTGCAGTTTGCTGCTGAATCCTGGCGCCTGCTGAAGGACGATTCTCAATATCAGGCGATATTGTGGGAGGGCTTCCAGCTGAATCCCCGTTCTACATACTTCTTCCCCAGACTCATGGACAGCTATACGTCACGTGGTAACTATGAACAAGGATTGATGGTAGCCAACGAAGCTCTGAAGTCAGACAGCCTAAACCAGTTGTTCCTCTTTGCAAAATCCACGATGCTGCTGAATCTGGGGCGCTATGCAGAGTGCCTTGCCTGCAGTGAGAAGCTGATAGGCATGAACTGCAAGATGGCAGATGCTTACTATAATGCAGGTACGGCCTGTCTGAATATTGCGCTCAGGATGGATTCGCGCAAATACAAGAAGCAGATCAAGAAAATGTATCAGCAGGCGATGCCGTATATGGAGAAATATCGCCAGTTGGCACCTGACGAGAAGGATCGTTGGGCACCTGCACTTTATCGTATCTATTTCAATCTAAATATGGGAAAACAGTTTGATGAGATAGATAAAATCTTAAAGAAATAAAAAAGTTAAGGCAGTTTGATACATATTTGCCATTTTCTTTTTAACTTTGTGGATTAGAAAATAATTTTCACAATCTAAAACAAATAAAAAAAGAAATTATGGCAGATAATGCACAGCTGATTGCTCAGTGCGAGGCACGGGCTAAGGAATGGCTCTCTCCAGCCTTTGACGAGGAGACACGTAAGGAAGTTCAGGCGATGTTGGATGCAGACGACAAGACTGCGCTCATCGATGCTTTCTATCAGAATTTGGAGTTTGGTACTGGTGGCCTTCGTGGTATTATGGGCGCTGGTACTAACCGTATGAACAAGTACATTGTGGGTATGGCTACTCAGGGTTTTGCCAACTATATCCTGAAGGCTTTCCCAGGCAAGCAGAGCAGCGTGGTAGTAGGTCACGACTGTCGCAACAACGGACGTATGTTCGCTGAGACTGTTGCCGACATCTTCTCAGCTAACGGCATCAAGGTTTATCTGTTCGAGAGCCTTCGTCCTACGCCTGAGATCTCATTCGCCATCCGTCAGCTGGGCTGTCAGGCTGGTGTAAACGTTACAGCATCTCACAACCCTCGTGAGTATAATGGCTATAAGGCTTACTGGGATGATGGTGCTCAGGTACTTGCTCCACATGATCAGGGTATCATCGATGAGGTGAACAAGGTGAAGATTGAGGATGTGAAGTTTGAAGGCAACAAGGAACTCATCGACATCATCGGTGGTGAGATGGACTGGGACTACCTGCAGGCTGTGAAAGAGGCCATGGTAGATCAGGACGTTATCCTGCGCCAGAAAGACCTGAACATTGTTTATTCTCCAATGCACGGAACTGGTCGCGTGATTATCCCTGAGGCTCTGCGTTCATGGGGATTCCAGAATATCCATGTGGTACCTGAGCAGATGGTGATCGATGGTGACTTCCCAACGGTGGTCAGCCCTAACCCTGAGAATGCAGAGGCAATGACACTGGGTATGAAGCTCGGCACACGTCTGAATGCTGACCTCGTGATCGCTTCTGACCCTGATGCAGACCGTCTGGCTATCGTATGTCGCAATGCAAAGGGCGAGTGGGAGATCCTGAATGGTAACCAGACCTGTATGATGTTCTGCTGGTACATCATCGCAAACAAGAAGAAGCTTGGCCAGTTGAAGGGCAATGAGTTCTTGGTTAAAACCATTGTGACTACAGAGGAGATTGCTGAAATTGCCAAGAAGAACGGCGTAGAGCTGCGTGACTGCTACACAGGCTTCAAGTGGATTGCTAACGAGATTCGTATCTCTGAGGGCAAGCAGAAGTATATCGGTGGTGGTGAGGAAAGCTTCGGATTCCTGCCATTCGACAAGGTGCGCGATAAGGACTCCCCAGCATCTATCTGTCTGATCTGTGAGATCGCTGCTTGGGCACGTGATAATGGTATGACCCTCTACGACCTGCTCATGAACATCTATAAGGAGTATGGCTTCTCGAAGGAGGCTACCATCAATGTGGTAAAGCCTGGTAAGACTGGTGCTGATGAGATTAAGCAGATGATGGTTGACTTCCGTAGTAATCCACCAAAGGAACTGGGTGGCTCGAAGATTTGCCTGTGGAAGGACTATCAGACCTTGGAGGCTACCAATGCTGACGGTTCAAAGTCTAAGCTGAACATGCCTACGACAAGCAATGTGCTGCAGTGGTTCTGCGAGGATGGTACGAAGGTATCTGTTCGTCCTTCTGGTACTGAGCCTAAGATCAAGTTCTACACTGAGGTGAAGGATCCAAGCTTCAAGGATGCTGCCGACTATGAGCGCTGTATCAAGGCTGCTGAGGAGAAGATCGAGGCACTGAAGAAGAGCTTGAATCTTTAAGCCAGCGAACTTCTGAATATTAAGATACCCCGCTTTTGGCGGGGTATCTCTTTTTATGTGCCCTCACAATGGAGGGCTATATTCATTAGTTAGTAGAAAATCGATGAGAGGATGTAAGCCACGATGGTAGAGACACATACAGAGATGAGTCCTGGCATCATGAACGAGTGGTTCAACAGGTATTTACCAATAATGGTCGTTCCTGAACGGTCGAAGTTCACGGTAGCAATATCCGAAGGATAGTTGGGGATAAAGAAGTAACCGTAGACAGAAGGCAGCACACCAAGGAGCACAGGACCAGGAATGCCCAGAGAGTAGGCAAGTGGCAGCATGGCTACAACGACAGCACCCTGCGAGTTGATGAGCACCGACACGAGGAAGAACACGAATGCGATTGACCATGGGTAGGCTTTTACCAAATCTGCAAGCATCAGCTTCATCTCAGGCAGATAGTTGGAGAAGTATGTATCAGCCAACCATGCGATACCGTAGATGGCTACAACGGCCACCATACCAGACTGCCATACTGGACCAGCGACGGCTTTCTTAGGAGCTGCCTTGCAGAAGATAATCATCAGGGCAGCAGCAGAGATCATCACAATCTGGATGACAATGTTCATGGCCAGAGGCTTGTTGAACCACTCTGTCATGCCTGTTACGTGTACCTTTGCCTTTACAAGCTGGTCGGCTGTCATGGTCATGTTCTCATCAATATGGATTCCTTCTGCTCCCTTAACGGCACGAAGAGTCTCATGAGCTGGCAGGGCATTCTGGAAAACAGCGAAGAAGACGATGACTGCGAGCGCACCTAAGAAGATGAATACAGCGTTCTTGGCTGACTGTGGGATCTCCTTGTCGAGTGTGGTAGCACCACTACCGTAGATATAATCGCGCTGTGCAGGATCCTTCAACTTTGCCAGGAACTGTGGGTCTTTATCGAGGTCGAGACCACGCTTGTAGCTGGCAGCTGCAGCAGCCATCAATCCACACACGCAGGCTGGGATCGAAACCATCAGCACACCAGGAATGGTAATGTCGAAGTGGTTTGCATTCGAGATGCTGACGAAAGCCACGACGGCAGCAGCGATGGGCGAACAGGTGATACCCACCTGAGAAGCGATAGATGCCACACCACAAGGACGCTCAGGACGAATGCCCTTCTTCAGGGCGATGTCGCAGATAATAGGCATCAGCGTATATACGACGTGACCTGTTCCGACAAGTACCGTCAGGAAGAAAGTTGTAAGGGGGGCGAGGAAGGTGATGCGACCTGGGTGCTTACGCAGCAGTTTCTCTGCTATCTGGATAAGCCAGTCCATACCACCAGAAGCCTGCATGATACCAGCACAGGTAACGGCTGCGATGATGATGTAAATAACGTCGGTAGGAGGCGTGCCAGGCTTCAGGCCGAATCCAAAAACAAGCAAAGCCAAACCGATACCGGAAATAGCTCCCAGGGCGAGGCTACCATATCGAGAGCCTACCCACAATGCTCCGAGTACAATACAGAGCTGCAGAATCATTGAAAATGTAATCATAGATAATATTTATATTTTTAAACGTTTTAAGCTATTGTATTTGTTTACGACTGCAAATTTAAACAAATTATTTGAAATACAATACTTTTTTATCAGAAATATTAAAAAAAACTATTTCATTTTGCCATATCGAATATTTTATGTACCTTTGCGCCCTAATAAGAATTAAGAATTTATAGTTTAAAGATATGGCCAAGAAATTTGCCGAACATAACGGCCTGAATCTGACTCAGGTGAACAACGACATCCTTGAGATGTGGAGAGAAAAGAATGTGTTCTGGCGCTCTGTCGAAGAGCGCGAGGGCTGTCCCCAGTTTGTATTTTTCGAGGGTCCTCCCTCTGCTAACGGTCATCCTGGCATCCACCATGTGCTGGCGCGTACCATCAAAGATACCTTCAACCGCTATAAGACGATGAAGGGTTATCAGGTCAAGCGTAAGGCAGGATGGGATACCCACGGACTGCCCGTAGAGCTGGGAGTCGAGAAGGAACTTGGTATCACCAAGGCCGATATCGATAATAAAGACTCGGAGAAATACATCTCGACAGAGGATTACAACAAGAAGTGTCGTGAAAATGTGATGATGTTCACCCAGGAATGGCGCGAACTCACGGAGAAGATGGGTTACTTCGTCGACCTCGACAATCCTTATATCACTTACGACAACAAGTATATCGAGACCCTGTGGTGGTTGTTGCAGCAGTTCTACAAGAAGGGATTGCTCTACAAGGGCTACACCATTCAGCCTTATTCACCAGCTGCAGGAACAGGCTTGAGCTCGCATGAGCTGAACCAGCCTGGCTGCTATCGCGATGTGAAGGATACGACTGTGACAGCTCTGTTCAAGGCGCTGAATCCTAAGGAAGAGTGGACCAAGTGGGGCACTCCTTATTTCGTAGCCTGGACCACCACACCTTGGACATTGCCTTCAAACACAGCCCTCTGTGTGGGTCCAAAGATCGACTATGTGGCTGTTGAGACTTACAACGCATATAATGGCGAGAAGATCACCATCATCCTGGCTGAGAGCCGACTGAATGCCTATCTGGCTCCAGAAGGGAATATCACAGATGGTGGCGAGATGCCTGAGTATAACAAGGGCGAGAAGTTCGTGCCCTATCGCATCGTAGGTCGCTACACGGGTGAGGAGCTCGTAGGTATGAAGTATCAGCAGCTGATGCCTTGGGTAAAGCCTTCGGCAAAGCTCGACCAGAATGCTGCCGATTACGTGAAGGAGTATGCTGTAGCTCACCCTGAGAAGGTGTTTGCTGGCGAGAATGGCAAGGATCAGTTTGTAGAAATGGAGAGTGAGGCTTTCCGTGTAATTCCTGGTGATTACGTGACTACAGAGGATGGTGCAGGTATCGTGCATATCGCTCCTACCTTTGGTGCCGACGACGCCAAGGTGGCTAAGGATGCCCATATCCCAAGTCTGTTCCTTATTAATAAGAAAGGTGAAACCCGTCCGATGGTCGACCTTCAGGGAAAGTACTATGTGATGGACGAGCTCGATAATAACTTCATCGAGAAGTGTGTGGATAAGGCAGGATATGGTCACCACGCAGGCGACTATGTGAAGAATGCCTATGCACCAGAATTCAATAAGGATGGTAAGTACGACGAGCAGGCTGCTGCTAAGGCAGAGGATCTGAATATCGTGATCTGTATGGAGATGAAGCAGGAGGGAACTGCGCTCAAGATCGAGAAGCACGTACACAACTATCCTCACTGCTGGCGTACGGATAAGCCCGTGCTCTACTATCCGCTCGACTCATGGTTCATTCGCTCTACAGCCAAGAAGGACCGTATGTTCGAACTCAACAAGACCATCAACTGGCAGCCAGAGTCAACAGGTACAGGCCGTTTTGGCAACTGGCTTGAGAACCTGAACGACTGGAACCTCTCTCGTTCACGTTTCTGGGGCACACCCCTTCCTATCTGGCGCGACGAGGATGGCAAGGAGATCTGCATTGGCTCCGTAGAGGAACTCTACAATGAGATCGAGAAGTCTGTTAAGGTTGGATTCATGCAGTCTAATCCATTGAAGGATAATGGCTTCGTACCTGGCGACATGTCGAAGGAGAACTACGACAAGATTGATCTCCATCGTCCTTATGTCGATAATATCATACTCGTTTCTGAGAGTGGCAAGCCCATGAAGCGTGAGACTGACCTCATCGACGTCTGGTTCGATTCTGGCTCTATGCCTTATGCTCAGGTTCACTATCCGTTCGAGAATAAGGATCTGATTGATAAGGGCATCGCCTTCCCATGCGACTTCATCAACGAGGGAGTGGATCAGACTCGTGGCTGGTTCTTCACCCTTCACGCCATTGCTACGATGATCTTCGACTCAGTAGCCTTCAAGAATGTCATTTCTTCAGGACTGGTGCTCGATGCCAAGGGCAACAAGATGTCGAAGCACGTGGGCAACGTGGTCAATCCGTTCGATATGATTGGTAAGTATGGCTCTGATGCCGTCCGTCTGTATATGATGACCAACTCAGAGCCTTGGGATAACCTGAAGTTCGACCCAGAGGGTGTCGACGAGGTACGCCGTAAGTTCTTTAGCACCTTATATAATACGTATAGCTTCTTTGCGCTCTATGCCAATGTAGATGGTTTCGACCCTGAAGCACCACAAGTGGCATTCGACAAGCGTCCAGAGATCGACCGTTGGATTCTCTCTTGCCTGAATACTCTCATCAAGGGTGTAGAGGCAGAGCTCGACGGCTACGATCCCACACGTGCTGGTCGCCTCATTGATGCTTTCGTCAACGACGACCTCTCTAACTGGTATGTTCGTCTGAACCGCAAGCGCTTCTGGGGTAAGGAGATGAGTGAGGATAAGCTCTCGGCTTATCAGACACTCTATACCTGTCTGATGACTGTGGCTAAGCTGCTGGCTCCGTTTGCACCGTTCTATGCCGACCAGCTGTATAAGGATCTGGGTGGCCAGCTCGATTCTGTTCATCTCGATAAGTTCCCTGTAGCCGATGAATCTCAGATCGACAAGGATCTCGAAGCTCGTATGCAGATGGCTCAGAAGATCACCTCAATGGTTCTCGCCCTGCGTCGCAAGGTGAACATCAAGGTGCGCCAGCCACTGCAGGCCATCATGATTCCTGCTGTCGATGCTGATCAGAAGAAGCACATCGAGGCTGTGAAGGACCTGATTATGAACGAGGTGAACGTGAAGGAACTTCGTTTCGTTGAGGGAGCTGGTATACTTGTCAAGAAGGTGAAGTGTAACTTCCGAACGATGGGTAAGAAGTTCGGCAAGCTCATGAAGAGTGTGGCTGCTGCAATGGACGCCCTCTCGCAGGAGCAGATTGCCGACCTCGAGAAACAGGGCACCATCGCCATCAGTGTCGATGGTCAGGATGTCACCGTCGAGGCAGCCGATGTCGATATCATCAGCGAGGATATTCCAGGCTGGCTGGTAGCCAACGAGGGGAACCTCACAGTAGCCCTCGAGGTAGAGCTTACCGATGAGCTGAAGAACGAGGGTATGGCCCGTGAGCTGATCAATCGTATTCAGAATATCCGTAAGGAGAGCGGTCTTGAAATCACTGATCGTATCAGTGTGACCATTGCTCCTAACGACGATGTCCAGAAGGCTGTCGACAGTTTTGCTGACTATATCAAGACGCAGGTTCTTGCAGACAATATCTCACTGCAACCTAATGATGGTCAGGAGATTGAGTTCGATGACTTCAAGCTCAACATTAAAGTGACAAAACAATAACAATCAATAATATCAATAACAACAAACTGAATTATGGCAGAGAAAACACGCTACACTGACGAGGAGCTCGAGGAGTTCCGTCAGATTATTAATGAGAAATTGGCCCTCGCCAAGCGCGACTATGATCAGATGATGGGCGTATTGACCAATCAAGACTCTAACGATGTTGATGACACATCACCTACCTATAAGGCGTTAGAGGAGGGTAGTGCCACACAGACAAAAGAAGAGCTCATCTCTATGGCAGCTCGCCAGCAGAAGTTCATTCAGGGTCTGAAGGCTGCTTTGGTTAGAATCGAGAACAAGACATACGGCATCGACCGTCTGACGGGTAAGCTGATTCCGAAGGAACGTCTGCGTGCTGTTCCACACGCTACATTGAGTGTGGAGTCAAAGATGAACCAGAAGAAGTGACATCTCAAAGCCCTATTTTGACCAAGGGCAGGCTGGCGACACTGATAGTAGTCGCCATTCTGCTTATAGACCAGGCTATTAAGATCTGGGTAAAGACCTCTATGTGTCTTCACGAGAGCATACAGATTACCGATTGGTTCTATATCACATTCATCGAGAATATGGGTATGGCTTTCGGCATGCAGTTAGGCAGTAAGATTCTTCTGTCGCTTTTTCGTGTGGTGGCCATAGCGGGTCTGACTTATTATATCTGGCTTGAGGTGAAGCGTAAGTCTCCCACAGGCTATATCGTCTGTCTGGCGATGATACTTGCCGGAGCTGCTGGCAATCTTATCGATTGTCTGTTCTATGGGCTGATTTTCAATGAGTCTTCGCCCTATTACGTCTCTTACTTCGTACCCTTTGGCACTGGCTATGCGCCCCTGCTGATGGGAAAGGTGGTCGACATGTTCTACTTCCCTTTGATTGAGACGGAATGGCCTTTATGGATGCCTTTCGTGGGTGGCGAGCACTTTGTGTTTTTCAGTCCTGTCTTCAATTTCGCTGATGCCAGCATTAGTGTCAGCGTGGTATGGATGATCTTGTTCTATCGCGAGCAGATCAGTGTGTCGTTTGGCGAGAAACCCTCAGAAGTGAAAGAATCGGAGTCATGATGCGAGGTTGCAGATATCTGGTGTTGGTGTTTGTGGGCTTACAGCTTTTCCTGGCATGTAAGCCAACAGATCCGCCTCAGTATATCCAGCCCGACGAGATGGAGGATATCCTCTATGACTATCATGTGGCTCAGGGTATGGCCATGGGTGTTGAGGGCAACCCCTACAACAGTCACCTCTATTATGAGGCCGTGCTGAAGAAGCACCATGTCACCAGTGAGCAGTTCGACTCGTCGCTTCATTATTACTATTACCGTTCCGATCGTTTCATCGATATCTATAAGCGAGTTCAGGAGCGTCTTAGCGACGAGGCGCTATTGCTGGGTGCCTCAGTGAGCGAGGTAGAGCGCTATATGACGCAGTCGACAAGTGGCGATACGACCGACATCTGGGAGGGTGGCAGGCGAAGGGTGCTTGTTCCCTTCCGTCCGTATAATTATCTGCAGTTCCGTGTGAAGGGCGATACGGCTTTCCATGCAGGCGACAGCTTCCTCATGACGTTTGCCAATACGTTCCTCACGCAGGGCAGTCCTCGTGGTGCCGATGCTTATCTGGCCGTTACGTATATGAACGATAGTGTCGTTACGCGTAATCAGCCTGTCTCTGGCTTTGGCGTTACCACGATGGTGATCCCTGCCTGTCAACAGCGTGTGAAGGAGATATGTGGCTATATCGTGCTGAATCAGCATCTCGACAACAACCAGTCGAATGATATCTGCCTGCTGTCTCTCGACCATATTCAGTTGGTCCGTTTCCACCATCATGAGGATGAGAAAACGAAGACCGACAGTGTGAAGACGGATACCACTCGAACTGCTGTTACGCCTCGGGCTGACAGCGTCCAGACGGAAAGAACGCCTTTTGGCAGGCCGCGCAGAATAACTAAATTTTAACCAACAAACTTGATGATTATGAATCTGAAATTTCGTTTAGCACTGATGAACTTCCTCGAGTTTGCTGTATGGGGAGCATATCTTACCTGTATGGGCAACTACTTGGGACGTGCCGGACTTGGCGACAAGATCTCCTGGTTCTATGCGATTCAGGGCATTGTGAGTATCTTCATGCCTACACTGATGGGTATTGTCGCCGACCGTTTCCTCCAACCTCAGCGCCTGTTAGGTCTGTGCCATCTGTTGGCAGGTGGGTTTATGCTTGGCTGCTGGTGGCTGGGCGTGGAAGCTGGTCATGGGCACGAACTGCCTGACAAATGGACGTTCATCGCTTTATATACGCTGAGTGTGGCTTTCTACATGCCCACCATTGCATTGGCAAACACGACGGCCTTCACGATTATGAAGAAGAACAATATGGATACGGTGAAGGAGTTTCCTCCCATCCGTGTGCTGGGTACCGTCGGCTTCATCATGACCATGTGGTTTGTCAACTGCTCTGCCTGGACTTCTGGCGATGCTTCACAAGATGGACTCGCCTTTACGCTGACATTTGCAGAGAATCCGTATAAGTTCCAGTACACCTATATGCAGTTCTTCGTGTCGGGTCTGCTGAGCATCGTGCTCTTCCTCTACACGTTTACACTGCCTTCGTGCGAGCTCACGAAGAAGACAGGAAAGGTGTCACTGGCAGAGAGCTTTGGCCTGAATGCCTTCAAGCTCTTCAAGACCAAGAAGATGGCGCTGTTCTTCGTCTTCTCGGCGCTTCTGGGTATGTGCCTGCAGGTGACGAATGGCTATGCAGTACCGTTTATCACGAGTTTCAAGGGCAGTACCGATCCGGCTGTCTACAATTCGTTTGCAGCTAACAACGCTACGTTGTTGTCGAGTATATCGCAGATCAGCGAGGCGCTTTGTATCTTGATGATACCATTCTTCCTCAAGCGTTACGGCATCAAGGTGGTGATGCTCATGTCGATGTTCGCGTGGGTGTTCCGTTTTGGATTCTTCGGTATCGGAAATCCAGCCATGCCTGGGGTGATCATGTTCATCCTCTCTTGCATCGTCTATGGTGTAGCCTTCGACTTCTTCAATGTCTCAGGCGGTATCTT
>JAEEGJ010010388.1_pt1 | contig 24255 bp, 22 predicted proteins | sample 8958761 | NCBI WGS metagenome assembly JAEEGJ01 (sample SAMN16246546, study PRJNA631951) | gut metagenome | biome: gut microbiome; feature: rumen; material: RS-attached | host: Bos | place: Iran: Karaj | collected 2018-10 | reverse complement strand
TCTTCTGAATGGTAAGGTCGTAGAGGTCGGCTATGTTATGTATGAGTCCTCTCTGGAAATATTCATCAACGGTCTCAGGACCGAGTGACATGATGTTCATAGCCTTTCGGGCAATAAAATGCTCGATACGTCCCTTGATCTGTGGCGGACAACCTGTATCATTAGGACAATAATGGGCAGCCTCTCCCTCGTATCGGATGAGTTTTGCACCACATTCCGGACAATGGGTTATGAACTTAACCGGCTCGGCATCTGCCTTGCGCTTCTCCACATCTACGCCCACAATCTTAGGAATAATCTCACCACCTTTTTCTACATATACATAGTCGCCTATATGAAGGTCGAACGAACGGATGAAATCTTCGTTGTTGAGCGTCGCACGACGTACGGTAGTACCAGCCAACTGAACCGGCTCCATATTGGCAACAGGAGTTATTGCGCCTGTTCTTCCTACCTGATATGTGACCTCAATCAGAGGGGTGCAGGCACGTTCCGCCTTGAACTTATAGGCTATTGCCCAACGAGGCGATTTTGCCGTAAAACCAAGATGTCGTTGCTGACGTAGGGAGTTTACCTTGAGCACGATCCCATCTGTAGCAACAGGCAAGTTCTTACGTTCCTTATCCCAATAGTCGATATAGTTGAGAATGCCTTGAAGGGAATCAACCTTTTTCATTCCCTCAGAAATCTTGAATCCCCAAGAACGGGCTGCATCAAGGTTCTCTATATGACCGTCGGCTGGGAGTTCATCACCAAGGAGATAGTAAAGATATGCGTCAAGTCCGCGTTCTGCAACCACACGAGAGTTCTGACTCTTGAGCGTTCCAGAAGCGGCATTACGAGGGTTTGCGAATGGCGTTTCGCCAATCTCTTCACGCTCGGCATTTAGTCGGTTGAAGTTATCCCAAGGGAGAAGAATCTCTCCACGGATTTCGAATGAACGAGGGTAGGAACCTTGTAGTTGCAACGGGATACAACGTATTGTACGCACGTTATTCGTTACATCGTCACCTTGTACACCATCACCACGTGTGACAGCCTGAACGAGTTTTCCATCCTCGTATGTGAGCGATATTGACAGACCGTCATACTTCATCTCGCAGCATACCTCAAACGGCTCGCCTTCAAGTCCTCGTGATACCTGCTCGTACCACTCACGCACATCATCTGCGTTGTAGGTATTTGCAAGCGAGAGCATAGGATAGCGATGAGCCACTTGTCGGAAGTTCTGGTTCAGGTCGCTTCCTACACGTACGGAAGGAGAGTTCGGGTCTGCCATCTCTGGATGACGAGCTTCAAGTTCCTGCAATTCGTGCATTAGGAAGTCGAAGTCCTGATCGGAGATGACAGGTTGATTGAGAACGTAATAACGATGATTATGTTCGTGCAACTCTTTTCTGAGTTGGAGTATGCGTTCTTGTTCGGTCATGTTATGTACAGTTAAGCGTTTAGGATGTACAAAATTTATGACTGCAAAGATACTATATTTTCATGAGATTATTATGCGTTTTTACTTTTTTTTATTTAGTTTTCCACAAAAATCCCTCCTTTATTATATTATTTTTATTAACTTTGCACTCGCAAAATGAAACGTGCACTAGCCTTGGGGGCTGACATGCACTTTTTGCTTCGTGCGAATCTAACTTTGCACTCGCAAAAAAGAATTGTAAATAGTAAATGGTAAATTGTAAATGTCAAGATGCGAATAGATATTATTACCGTACTGCCTGAGATGTTACAAGGATTCGTGAATGAATCCATAATGGGACGTGCTCAGAAGAAGGGACTTGCCGAGATTCATATTCATAATCTGCGTGACTATACTGCGGATAAGTGGAAGCGTGTGGATGATTATCCATACGGAGGTAAGGCTGGTATGGTTATTCAATGTCAGCCTCTTGATGCGTGTATCTCTGCCTTGAAGAAGGAACGCCATTATGACGAGATAATCTTCACGGCTCCTGATGGCGAGACTTTCAATCAGTCGGTTGCCAATGACCTTTCGTTAAAGGAAAATATCATTATTGTGTGTGGGCATTATAAGGGTATCGACTATCGTATTCGTGAGCATCTTGTAACCCGAGAGATTTCCATAGGCGATTATGTCTTGACTGGAGGCGAACTTGCCGCAGCCGTAATTGCGGATAGTGTGGTGAGGATTATTCCAGGTGTTATTGGGGATGTGGAGTCGGCTTTGAGCGATTCCTTCCAGGATAACCTTCTTGAACCTCCTTGCTATACTCGTCCTGCCGAATATCATCCTGTTGACAATCCCGAAGAGACTTGGGGAATCCCCGAAATCCTGCTCTCAGGGCATGAGGCAAAGATAAAGGACTGGGAAATGGAACAGGCTTTGGCTCGTACAAAAGCCCTGCGTCCTGACCTATTGGATAAATAATAAAAGAAAAAGAATAAAAAATGCATTGTTTTTTAGTAGATGTTGCTGAAAAACAATGCATTTTACTTTATGTATATCATTAAAACGCGAAATTGTGTGGGGGAACAATGAATTAATGTTAAAATATTTTGCCAGTTGAAAATATTATAGTTATTTTGCAGTCCCAAACATATAACACTATTTTTAAACATGAAAAAATTTTTAATGACTATGGCTGCTGTTGCTGTATCGGCATCAGTATTTGCTCAGGGAACAGCTATTGTTTCTAATAAAGCCGGAGATAATATTTATCTTGGTGCGAACTTTGGCGTGTCAACTCCACTCAAGGGCTATAAGGTTTTAGGCAATCTTTCTCCTGAGTTGGGTATCCGTATCGGAAAGAATTTCACTACGGTATTTGGCTTGGCTATTGATGCCGACATGCATTTCGCAAGTTCTCCAAAGAATTATAATCTGTATGGTAAAGAATATAGGCTTGACACAAAGACATTTGTAGATAACACAAATATCTCTCTTATTGGTACTGCCAATCTCTCAAATCTTTTTGGCGGTTACAAAGGTGAGCCACGTAGCTTTGAGCTTATCGGTCTTGGTGGCTTCGGATGGGGACACAGATTCGGTAACTCTGAACTTGAAGCTCTTACATCTAAAATCGGCCTTGACTTTGCTATCAATCTTGGTAAGGAAAAGGATATTCAGGTATATGTAGAGCCATCTATCACATGGGATATTCTTGGTAGTAAGGAGGTTCTCAACGTTTTGGATTATCATAACGATCGTGGACATTTGTCTTTCAAACTAGGTCTGAACTACAAGTTCATGAATTCAAATGGCAAGCATAACTTCTCTATTGAGCAGCTTCGTGACCAGTCAGAGATTGACGGTCTTAACGCTAAGATCAACGACCTCCGCAGTACAATCGCTGCTAATGAGGCTCGCACTAATCGTGCTCTTACAGAGAAGGATGCAGAAATCAACCGTCTGAAGAAAGACCTTGAGGAGTGCCAGAACAGACCTACAACAGTTGTTGAGCAGGTTGTTAAGCAGACTGCTAACCTCCAGCCAACAGTTGTATTCGGTCAGGGTAAGAGTGCTGTTGAGAAGAGTCAGGAGGCTAATATCTCCCTCATCGCTAACTATATGAAGAAGCACCCAGAGGCAAAGGTTAAGATTTCAGGCTATGCTTCTCCAGAGGGTAACCCAGAGCTCAACCAGAAGCTTTCTGAGGCTCGTGCAGAAGCTGTTAAGAATGTACTCGTTAAGAAGTATAAGATTGCTGCTGACCGCCTTGAGACAGAGGGCCTTGGTGCAACAGATAAGCTCTTCGATGAGGTAGAGTTCAACCGTGTTGCTACATTCACCGACCTCAACAAGTAATTATTCTCATAGTATATCATATGGAGTCCCGGCAGGTTCGCTTGTCGGGACTCTTTTTTTTGTTTCTCCATATCCTAAGTTGCCTTGCTGTAGTGAAGAACTGCGAAACAGATGATCTTTAGCAAGTAATATTATGAACGAATGAGGGCTGTAAGCCCGATACCTAAAAGGGCGGTTCGTAAGAGCCGTTGATATAAAGCCATATAGTTAAAAGAGCACTGTAAGTGCGATACCTATAATAAGTGTCGCACCTACGGCGCTCAATTTTTTATGACCTCCCAGATAACAGCTCTTACGAACTGCCCTTTTAGGTGTCGGACCTTTGGCCCTCGCAGAATATGAGAAGAGGGGAGAATCAACGAAATGAAAGCAACTGTGTTTTTTTTATTTGTATCTTTTTGCCATATACTTTAGGATTATAAGCAATTCCCTCTATTTGATTGACAAAAAGTAAGGAATCTCCTCGGATTTAACAAAAAATATAAGTAAATTGTTGTTTTTTAGGCGAAAAATCAGTAATTTTGTAGCCAATTTGGGATTTCTTCCGATTATCTTTAAGTAAATATACAAAAACTACAATATGAAACATCAGTTGAGAAGTAGCGTCTGCACAGAAGGCAGACGTATGGCTGGCGCCCGTGCCCTATGGGTTGCCAATGGTATGAAGCGTGAGCAATTTGGAAAGCCAATCATTGCTATCGTCAATTCATTCACACAGTTCGTTCCTGGTCACACACACCTCCACGAGATTGGTCAGATTGTGAAGAAGGAGATTGAGGCTATGGGATGCTATGCAGCAGAGTTCAATACTATCGCTGTGGATGACGGTATTGCAATGGGTCACGACGGAATGCTCTATTCTTTGCCTTCTCGTGATGTTATTGCCGATTCTGTGGAGTACATGATTAATGCTCACAAGGCTGATGCTATGATCTGTATCTCTAACTGCGACAAGGTTACTCCAGGTATGCTTATGGCATCTATGCGCCTTAACATCCCTACCGTATTCGTTTCTGGCGGTCCAATGGAGTCACACAAGCTCAATGGCGAGAATGCCGACCTTATCACAGCTATGATCAAGGGTGGTGATCCAACCGTAAGCGATGAGGAACTTGCCCAGGTAGAGCAGATGGCTTGTCCGGGTTGTGGCGCTTGCTCTGGTATGTTCACAGCCAACTCTATGAACTCACTCACAGAGGCTCTCGGTCTCTCACTCCCAGGCAACGGCTCTATCCTTGCTACTCACAAGAATCGTATCCAACTCTTCAAGGATGCTGCAAAGCAGATTGTGAAGAACGCATTTGCATACTATGAGGATGGTGATGACTCTGTCCTCCCACGTTCAATAGCTACCCGTCAGGCATTCCTCAACGCGATGACTCTTGATATCGCGATGGGTGCTTCAACAAATACCGTACTCCACCTTCTTGCTGTTGCTCAGGAGGCTGAGGTTGATTTCACAATGCCTGATATCGATGCACTCTCACGTAAGGTGCCATTCCTCTGCAAACTCGCTCCAAACTGGCAGAAATACTCTATTCAGGAGGAGAACCGTGCAGGTGGTATCCTCGGTATCATGGGTGAGTTGGCTAAGGGTAATCTCCTTGACCTCTCTTGCAAGCGCGTGAATGGTGCTACCCTTGGTGAGGATATCGAGAAGTATTCTATCCTCAAGGACAATATTGATCCAGAGGCTTCACGCATCTATCACTCTGCTCCTGGTGGTAAGTTCTCCAATGTGATGGGCTCACAGGATGCTCAATGGGAGAGTCTTGATACCGACCGTGCTAATGGTTGTATCCGTGATATCGAGCACGCTTACACTAAGGATGGTGGTATGGCTGTCTTGTTCGGTAACATCGCTCAGGACGGATGTGTGGTAAAGACCGCTGGTGTTGCACCAGAGCTTTGGCACTTCGAAGGTCCTGCCGTCGTCTTCGACTCTCAGGAGGATGCTTGCGAGGGAATCCTTGGCGGTAAGGTGAAGAAGGGTGATTGTGTCGTTATCACTCACGAAGGTCCTAAGGGTGGTCCTGGTATGCAGGAGATGCTCTACCCAACATCATATATCAAGTCTATGCATATGGGTAAGGAGTGCGCTTTGATTACCGACGGTCGTTTCTCTGGTGGTACTTCAGGTCTCTCAATCGGTCATATCTCTCCAGAGGCTGCTTCTGGTGGTAACATCGGTAAGATCAAGGATGGTGACATCATCGTTATCGATATCCCTTCACGCTCTATCAACGTGAAACTCTCTGATGAGGAGCTTGCAGCACGTCCACAGCAGCCGCTCAAGCGTAAGCGTGTGGTCAGCAAGGCTCTCCGTGCATACGCTCAGAGCGTATCAAGTGCGGATAAGGGTGGTGTGAGGATTATAGATTGACCCCTCCCCAGCCCTCCCGAGGGAGGGAGAAGTTTAGTCAGTAGCGTCTGATGCCTGGATACCTGCCAAATGAATCGCTAAAAGACTTATTCGCTTATGAATTATGTATATAATACAGCAGATCCGGTATTATACTCCATGTTGCACGAATGGGCAAAGGAAAATAGGAAATACCAGACTGAAGCGGAAAGGTTTCTGTGGGATCGTTTGCGTGGAAACAGACTTGGGAAGAAGTTTAATAGACAGCATGTTATAGGTCAGTATATCGTAGATTTTGTCTGCCTTGAAGAAAAGCTGGTTATAGAGGTTGATGGTGGGTATCATTGTCAACCTGCTCAAGAACTTCTTGATGAGAAACGTACAGAACGACTAAATGATATGGGTTTTACTGTTATCCGTTTTGATAATGAGACGATAATAGAAAAGATAGATGATGTAATAAAAGTCATTTGCAGATATATTTTTTGAGATGAATAACAATAATATACAAGAGGGTAAAAATGTGACTAACTCCTCCTCCCCTCGGGGAGGCCGGGAGGGGGCTCTCATCACAGGTGCTGAGGCACTTATGCGATCATTGGAGCATGAGGGCGTAGAGACATTGTTCGGGTATCCGGGCGGTGCCATTATGCCAACCTTCGATGCCCTGTATGATCATAAGAAGACACTTAATCACATACTCGTTCGTCACGAGCAGGCTGCGGTTCATGCTGCCCAGGGCTATGCTCGTGTAAGCGGTAGGGTAGGTTGCTGTATCGTTACTTCCGGTCCTGGTGCTATGAACACCATTACCGGTGTGGCTGATGCCATGATTGACTCTACACCTATCGTCGTCATCTGCGGACAGGTGGGTGCCGCTATGCTCGGAACTGATGCCTTCCAGGAGGTTGACGTTGTAGGCGTTACCCAGCCAATCACTAAGTGGAACTATCAGATTCGTCGTGCGGAGGATATCCCATGGGCAGTAGCTCGTGCATTCTATATCGCTAAGTCTGGTCGTCCGGGACCTGTTGTCCTCGACTTCACAAAGAATGCCCAGACTGCCAAGTTCGAGTATGAGCCTCAGACCGTTGACTTCATCCGTTCATATAAGCCTCTGCATCATCCAAGTCAGGATGCTATCAAGAAGGCTGCACAGATGATTAATGATTCTGTAAAGCCATTCATGCTCGTCGGACAGGGTGTAGAGCTTGGTAGTGCGCACAAGGAGCTTCTTGAGCTTTGTGAGAAGGCACAGATACCATTCGGACAGACTCTTCTCGGTCTTTCTGCTGCCCCAACAGATCATCCTCTGAACATGGGTATGCTTGGAATGCATGGTAACTATGCTCCAAACTTCATGACCAACCAATGTGATTTGCTTATTGCCGTTGGTATGCGTTTCGACGACCGTATCACAGGTAATCTGAAGACATACGCAAAGCAGGCAAAGATTATCCACTTCGATATCGACCCTTCTGAGATAAACAAGAACGTAAAGGTTGACCTTGCCCTTGTTGGTGATTGTAAGGAGACTCTTGCAAGCGTTTCTGAATTTGTAAAGCCTGCAAAGCATCAGACTTGGATTGAAGGTTTCAAGCCATACGCAGAGAAGGAGTATAACCTTGTTATCGATGCTGCTCTCAATCCGAAGGAAGGTCCGCTGCTTATGGGTGAGGTTGTCCGCAAGGTTAGTGAGGCTGCAAACAATGAGGCTGTCCTTGTAACCGACGTAGGTCAGAACCAGATGTTCGGATGCCGTTACTTCAAGTTCACCAAGGAGCGTTCAGTCATCACTTCTGGCGGATGCGGAACTATGGGCTTCGGCATTCCTGCGGCTATTGGTGCTACCTTTGGTGCTCCTGACAGAACCGTATGTATGTTTGCCGGTGATGGCGGTTTCCAGATGACCATTCAGGAACTCGGAACAATCATGGAGCAGCAATGCCCTGTTAAGATGATAATGCTCAACAATAACTTCCTTGGCAACGTTCGCCAATGGCAGTATATGTTCTTCGACAAGCGCTATTCATTCACCCCAATGGTGAACCCTGACTACGAGAAGATTGCGGAGGCATACGGTATTCCTTGCAAGACGGTTATTGACCGTAAGGACCTCGATGCCGCAATCCGTGAGATGCTCGATACAAAGGGTCCATACATCCTCCAGTGTGCCGTCAAGGAAGAGGACAACGTCCTTCCAATGACACCTCCGGGAGGTAATGTTGATGAGATGCTGTTTGAGGTAGAGTAAGACCCCATCCCGCCCTTCCCGAGGGAAGGAGGTTTTAGATACAAATTTCCAATCAAGGATATAAACGATAATGAATAACGAGAATATAAATAATAAGGCAAACCAAAATCTCTCCCCCTCGGAGGAGAACCGCTATGGAGCTGCCGAGTGTGGCGATTGCAATACCTGTGGTAAGTGCGACGAGCAGTTGCAAGAGGAGGAAACAGCCCTCTTCGATGCCGCTGTACGTGCCGCTGCAGCCATAGATCGCAACTCTTTCGAGAAGAATCTTGCCCGTGAGCGTAAGGCAGCTGAGAAGCATTTTAACAATGGAACTCCTCAGCATGAGACTTTCAAGAGAAATGCCGTTGCGCGTCCTGTTACTCCTGCATGGGAGGGCGCTCAGCTCAATCATGACGGTCTTCCTCTCTATACCCTCATCATCTATTCTGAGAACTTTGCAGGTATCCTGAATCAGATCACCGCTGTGTTCACCCGCCGACAGGTCAATATCGAGTCTCTCAATGTCTGCTCTTCTTCTACTCCAGGCGTACATAAGTACACCATCACATGCTATTGCAAGCAGGAGATGGCAGAGATGCTGACAAAGCAGATTGAGAAGAAGATTGACGTGCTTCAGGCAAACTGCTTTGCTGATGATGAGATATTCATCCTTGAGACCTCACTCCTGAAGCTCTCCACTCCTATGGTACTTGCCAATCAGGAGATTAGCCGTATCGTACGTCGTCATGACGCTCGTATCGTTGAGGTGAACCCAACCTACACCATCGTCGAGAAGACTGGTATCTCAACCGACGTGCTGGATAACTTCAACCAGCTCAACGATTTGGGATGTGTGCTTCAGTTCGTTCGCTCTGGCCGTATCGCTATCACAAGGTCTTGCATCGAGAGACTTGATCAGTATATCGCCCAGAGAAAGGAAGAAGAGGCGAGCAATTGTACATTGTAAATGGTAAATTGTACATGTTAGAAGAGACTCTCCACATAGCCACCGACGCCTTCCATTGCGACTTCAAGCATCAGTTGTGCCTTGGGCATCTCGGAAACGACCTGCTCAATGCTGCCGACGTGCATTCCACAAACCGACGCTTCGGAATGTCATATCTCAATACGATAAACAAGACATGGGTGCTCTCGCGTCTTGCCATCGAACTTGAGGATATGCCACGTGAGCACGACCACATCACAATCACTACGTGGGTGGAGAATGCAATGAAGTATTTCACCAAGCGTAACTGGGAGATACTCTCAGAGGATGGCAAGAAAGTGTATGGATATGCCAAGAGCGTATGGGCGATGATTGATACCGTCACCCGTGAGCCACAGAACATATTCCTGATAAACGACGGAGCAATCTCCAGCTATGTCAATGCCGACAAGGCATGTCCTATCGCTGATGTCTCCCGAGTGAAGACTCCAGAGATGACCGAATACACCGAGTTCAAGGTGGAATACTCTGACCTTGACGTCAACGGACATCTCAATTCCGTCCGCTATCTCGACCATGTGATGAATACCTTCCCACTCGATTACCTTCGCAATCACGACATCAAGCGCGTAGAGATAGCCTATGTGGCAGAAGGACATTGGAGTGAGACACTCAGAATCTATCATCTCGAAGAAGATGAACTGAACCACTATTTCCGTTTCACCCGTATGGAAGAAAACGGGGAGGAAACAGAGCTTAGCCGACTGAAGCTAAAGTTTAGGGTTTAGGAGGTTAGAGGGTCTTTACCGGTTAGGAGGTTAGAGGTCTTAGACAATTATTCGCTGAGGCTCATCAAGCTAAAGCAAGTGAAAATTGAGAATTGAAAATTGAAAATTAATTTTTTTATATCTTAATCTCTTAATTTCCAAAAACCACTCCGACCATAAAACCTTAAAACCTGAGAACCTTAAAACCTGATTTTATTTCAGATTGAAAGGAAAAACGCGATAAAAATATCAATTTATTGTAAATTGTATAATATATGCGGGTTTTCTTGCATCATTCAGAAATATTTCGTAACTTTGCAGTCGGAATAAAGTCAAAAGTCTAAGGTCAAAAGTCAAAGGTCGGAAGCCTTGGTCCTTAGTCCTTTGACCTTCGACATAATCATAAGAAGGAATAAGTTATTATATAACAACATTTTTTATAAAAATTAGTATTAACAATGGCAAAAATGAATTTTGGTGGCGTTATCGAAGAGGTAATGACACGTGAGGAATTCCCACTTGAGAAGGCCCGTGAGATTCTCAAGGATGAGACTATTGCTGTTATCGGTTATGGCGTTCAGGGTCCTGGACAGGCATGTAACCTTCGCGACAATGGTTTCAATGTAATCGTTGGTCAGCGTCAGGGCAAGACCTTCGAGAAGGCTAAGAATGACGGTTGGGTACCAGGCGAGACCCTCTTCTCTATTGAGGAGGCTGCTGAGAAGGGTACTATCGTTATGTGTCTTCTTTCTGACGCTGCAGTAATGTCTGTATGGCCAACTCTCCAGAAGTACCTCACTCCTGGTAAGGCTCTTTACTTCTCACATGGTTTCGCTATCACATGGTCTGACCGCACAGGTTGCGTTCCTTCTAAGGATATCGACGTTATCATGGTTGCTCCTAAGGGTTCAGGTACATCACTCCGTACTATGTTCCTCGAGGGCCGCGGTCTGAACTCTTCATACGCAGTTTACAACGATGCTACTGGTCGTGCTCTCGATCGTACACTTGCTCTCGGTATCGGTATCGGTTCAGGTTACTTGTTCGAGACAACATTCCAGCGCGAGGCTACTTCTGACCTCACAGGTGAGCGTGGCTCACTCATGGGTGCTATTCAGGGTCTCCTCCTTGCTCAGTACGAGGTTCTCCGTGAGAACGGTCACACTCCATCTGAGGCATTCAACGAGACTGTTGAGGAGCTCACACAGTCACTCATGCCTCTCTTCGCACAGAAGGGTATGGACTGGATGTATGCTAACTGTTCTACAACCGCTCAGCGTGGTGCTCTCGACTGGATGGGTCCTTTCCACGACGCTTGCAAGCCAGTAGTTCAGAAGCTTTACGAGTCTGTTAAGTCTGGTAACGAGGCACAGATCTCTATCGACGCTAACTCTAAGCCTGACTATCGTGAAGGCCTCGAGAAGGAACTTGCAGCTCTCCACAACTCAGAGATGTGGCGTACTGCTGAGACAGTTCGTAAGCTCCGTCCAGAGAACAACTAAAACATTCACTTAAACCCTTATATATAAGGATTAGGTTAGATTCTACACAAACTGAATACCGCTTATGGCTTGCCATAGGCGGTATTTTCATTTCGTCTCGGAAAGTAAATTGCAAGAAAAATATAATTAAACGCGAAGCCGCTAAGTCGCAAAGACTTTTTTCTCCGCGTCTCTGCATCTTTGCGTTCAAATAATTTTCAATCTACGAGCGCCGAAGGTGCGACACCTAACAGGGCAGTCCGCAAGGGCTGTTACTATGATGATGCGTGTTTAATGAGCGCCGTAGGTGCGACACCTAATATATAATAAGTGCCGGTCCTTCAGACCTCATATTACAATAAATTCCATTATATAACGGCTCTTACGAACCGCCCTATTAGGTATCGCACCTACGGCGCTCTGTGCCTCTGCGCCTCTGTGTGCAGAACGCGAAGCTGCAGAGTTTTTATCTGAACACAGATACCACAGATCAAAAGGATTTTTTCGCAAGGCTCAACAAGCTACGCAAGTGTCTCGCTTACGCTCGTGATTAACATCCCTACAATCCCGACTTGCTTTAGCTTGATGAGCTTTGCGAATAATATCTGTGGTCAAAAGTCATAAAATTAATGAGACATTAACGTGAAATTTATGGACATTAATGTTTCCTCACGGAGTGAGACATATAATATCGCATCAATACCACATTAATACCGCATTAATTTTTTTAGCAACAAGTTGCTTTTTAACTGACGATAATTGTTCGCAAGGCTCACCAAGCTAAAGCAAGTTTCCAATCTTACCAATCTTCTTCCATAATATTATCAAGTTTTTTATTGGTTAAAGATTGCGTAGATTGGGAACTTTACTTGTTGAGCCTTAGCGAAAAATTATTGTCAGTTCAAGCACCGCAAGGTGCGTTATTAATTTTCTGGAACAAATTTTCTGGTCATCGTCGCTACTTGCTTTAGCTTGATGAGCCTTAGCGAATAATTTTCTGGAAAGCCCCAAGCACCGCAAGGTGCAAATTTCGTTTCTTTACTTCCCTGTGGTCAGTGGGTCTGCGACAAATCTCGTGTTTTCCGTGTTCAAAAAAACTCCGCGCCTCTGCGTCTCTGCGTTTTAATTATATTTTTCACAGGGCTCATCAATAATCTCATGAAAACACCATTCAAATGCCAGGAAATCACATTTTTTCGCCAAGAAAAACAAGTTTTGCATGATAACATATTGTAATTTGAAAGAAAAACAGTACTTTTATAGTCGAAATCTCTAACCTCTGCCACGATTTGGCGTAGCCTAAATATAAATTTGCAGAAAAAATAATGAGTTATGGTAAACAACGATAGAGGACAAAGCCTGATAGGCAAATACGTCTGGGTGATTGAAACCATACATCGCAGACAAAAGATCTCATTCAAGGAACTGAATGAGAAATGGCTTAGTGACGACATCAGCAGAGGCGTGGAGATACCTAAGCGCACGTTCGACAACTGGCGTAGTGCCATCTGGGATATGTTCGGTATCAGTATCGCCAACGAGAACCGTGGCGAGTACCGCTATTACATAGAGAACGTGAACGACATCACCAAGAACGGACTCCGCTCATGGCTCTACAACACGTTCTGCGTAAGCAATGCTTTGGCAAACAGCCAATGTGTCAAAGACCGTATCATTCTTGAATATGTGCCGTCAGGTCAGAACTACCTCCAGCCTATCATCGAGGCAATGAAGGAGAATCGTGTGCTCAACATCACCTATCACAGCTATTGGAAGAACGAGGAGAACAACTTCGATGTGCAGCCCTACTGCGTAAAGCTGTTCCGTCAGCGATGGTATATGGTGGCACGAAGCACCTATTCCTATTACTACGAGAAAGGTCCACGCATCTATGCCCTCGATAGAATACAAGCCCTTCACACAACCGATGAAACCTTTGAAATGCCGAAGGACTGGAATGCCAAGGAATACTTCGACGGATGCTTTGGCATCATTGCAGACCATAGAACGGAAATCCAGGATGTTAAGCTGAAGGTAACGGCTGGACAGGCAAACTATATCCGTGACCTGATGCTCCATGATTCGCAAGATGAGATAGAGAAGAACGAGGAATACAGTATCTTCTCCTATCATCTACGACCATCCTACGACTTCATACAAGAGCTGCTATGGCATGGTGCCGACATGGAAGTGCTTGAACCGCAGTCACTTCGTGAAGAGATAGCAAGTATAATCAAATGTTTGAACGATAAATATAATAAATAATGTTTCGCAAGCTCAACTTCATAGGTTAGAAGGTTAGGGGTTAGAAGGTCTTAGCCAATTGAAAATTGATAATTGAAAATTGATAATTGAAAATTAGTTCTTAATCTCTTAATTTTTTAATATCTTAATCTCTTAATTTACCTGAAACTTGAGCTCTGCGAAAGTAAAAAAACAACAATATGCGAGACTTTGCAGCAATAGATTTTGAGACGGCAAACAATGAGCGTTCCTCGGTCTGTTCCGTGGGAATAGTCATAGTACGCGATGGTGAGATAGTAGATACGTTCTATTCCCTCATACAGCCAGAGCCCAACTATTACAATTACTGGTGTTCACAGGTGCATGGCCTGTGTCAGCAGGACACGGACGATGCCCCAGTCTTCCCGAAGGTATGGGCAAAGATAGAGCCGCTAATCGAGGGCTTGCCCCTTGTAGCCCACAACAAACCGTTTGACGAAAGCTGTCTTAAAGCCGTCTTCCGTGTCTATCGCATGGACTACCCCGACTATGAGTTCTACGACACTCTATGCGCCTCCCGACGAGCATTCCGCCATCTCCCCAACCACCAGTTACATACCGTAGCAGCCGAATGCGGTTACTGTCTTGAGAACCACCACAACGCCCTTGCCGATGCCGAAGCCTGTGCATGGATAGCGAGGGAGATACTATAAAAACTACATAAAATATGAAACAGGATCAGGTTGTAATATATCAAACGGAGGACGGACAGACACAGATTGATGTCCGCCTGGAGAACGAAACTGTGTGGCTGACACAAGCTCAGATGGCTGAGTTGTTTGACAAGGATAGAACTGTTATTGGTCGTCACATTCGTAATATCTATAAGGAGGAAGAATTGGAGCAAAATATCACATGTGCAAAATTTGCACATATGGGTTCCGAAGGTGATCAGCGATATGAATATACAGCCTATAACCTCGATGTCATCATCTCTGTGGGCTATCGCGTGAATTCAAAACGAGGAGTAAAATTCCGCCAATGGGCTAATCGAGTGTTGAAAGAATACCTCATAAAAGGCTATGCTGTTAATGATCGTATTCGCAAGGAACAGATTGGAGAGCTGCGCCAATTGGTAGGCGTGCTTGGGCGCACAATTCAAAAACAGTCATTGATTTCTACCGATGAAACCAATGCTCTCTTTGATGTAGTTACCGATTACACCTATGCCCTTGATACACTCGACAACTACGACTACGAGCGACTGACCATAGAGAAAACCACGAAAGAAGAACCTTTTCATGCAACTTATGAGAATGCGATGGAGGCAATCAAGGGATTACGTGAGAAATTCGGAAGTAGTTCTCTCTTTGGCAATGAGAAGGACGATTCTTTCAAAAGTAGCATCGGACAGATATATCAAACCTTTGGAGCAGAAGAACTGTATCCAAGTGTAGAGGAGAAAGCTGCTATGCTCTTGTATCTTGTAACCAAAAACCATTCATTTAGCGATGGAAACAAGCGTATAGCCGCAACGCTGTTCCTCTGGTTTCTTAATAACAACGGAATTCTCTATCGTGAGGATGGTTCTAAACGTCTTACAGATAGTACCCTCGTTGCTCTTACCTTGATGATTGCAGAAAGTAAGACTGAGGAAAAAGATATGATGGTAAAGGTGGTAGTAAATCTGATAAATCAGAGAAATGAGTAAACAAAGTTTGGCATAAAAAAACAGAAAATGGATCTAAAGTTTGCAAGTTCACAATTAATTCACTATATTTGCACGCAGAAACACAAGTTCTAATAACTAAAAACACGTTTGTTATGAGTAAAGTATTTCGTCTTACAACTAAACGCATCAAGCGGTCTATGTCGTAGATTTGCCCCCTTAGATGCCAATCATTGTGACAACTCGTCAACCATGTACAACTCCATTTTATAATGGAGCAGAAGAGATAAAAGAGCAGTATATGCGTATCTATGGTTTTGACTACAAAAAGGCATGCTGTTCGGCAAATGATTTTGAGTTTGATAAGTTAGACTAAACAATAATAAATTATGATAGATTATGATATAATTGATATTAACGAATATATCGATGGATTGTCCTACGAGGAACAATTAGAATACCTAAAAGATAAGGAGGCCGAAATAGATGAAGCAATAGAAGAGTTAAATTCTCTTTTGTCTGATATAGAGGAGAGAAAAGAAGAGATAGAGAAAGAACACCAACAAGAATTACTTGATAAGGTCGTTCAGAATCTTAATAGCTCTGGCTATGATGTCGTTCTCAACAATGATGGTAGTATAATCTTTGGTTTTGAAGAGTCTACCATAACAATCTCGAATCCTTTTTCTGATACAATTATGTTTTACTTCAATACTATTGATAAGCATATTTCGTCTTATCGTAATATGATTTCATCTTTATTGCCAGACTATAAACAGAATGGTAGTTGTTTCTCAAAAGAAGTCGCAGAAGAGACAGTAGAGGATGAGATTATTAGTCTGGTGAAGAGACTTAAAAAGTAGTAAGAGACTAATTGGTTCTAAAGGAATCTACATAAATTCCATTAAATATAATATAAAGTGAAAGAAATAAGAATTTAAAAAAAAATAGAATTATTATGGCAAAAGTAAATCAACAAAATTTGAAATTGCCCGAACTATTTGCTAATATAGCATTTAGAATTCCTCGATACCAACGAGGATATGCTTGGGGCGATAAACAATGGGGAGATCTCTGGGATGATATTATGGAGATTGAAAAAGATAAAGACGGAGATTATCGTTGTCATTATACAGGAACTATTGCATTAAAAGAGATTCAGAAAAAAGAGGTTCCTGATGAAGAATTGTGGCTTAGACAAAATGGAAGCATATTCTATGATGTCGTTGATGGTCAGCAAAGACTAACAACGATTATGATTTTGATGTATGAAATTATTCGTGCATATGATGACAACTACCCTGAAGATAAGGAACAATTACAAGAGAAATACTTATTTAAAAAGAAAAAGGGAAGTGGAAATAAGGTTTATTTGTTCTCTTATAAAAAAGAGGATCAGAATCGACAATTCTTACTTAACAGAGTGTATGAAGATGATACTGAGATTTTACTATCTAATTATCGAAATGTATATACAAACAATCTTCAAAATGCACAAACTTTTTTCCGTGATAAGGTTGAGAGGCTGAGTATTGAAGAAAGAATAGACCTTCTTGACCGGATGCAGAATGCCCTTGTTTTTGATACAAAATATATTGATGATGAACTATCGGTGCAAGCAGTTTTCGAGACGATGAATAACAGGGGCAAACAACTGACAATTCTTGAGAAGCTAAAAAATCGATTGCTATTTTTGGCTGCGAAACTGAATAATGACATTGATGATATAAATATTCTCTCAGCTAAGATCAATGATGCTTGGCGGAATATCTATGATTATTTGGGGAAGAATCCTAATGGCGTCTTAGACGAAGATGAATTCCTGTCTGCGCATTTAAGTGTTTATCGTAAACCTGCAGATTACACTTTTTCTGAAGTTGTGGCAGAACAAAAAGTGTTTGAAATGTTCTGCAATAGGGCACAGAACTACCTCTTAGACTATACAAGAGGACAAGGGAATGATGCAAAACATGAAAATGCGGTTGATTATAATAAGATAGAGAACTACGTTTTGGATATTTCTCAATTTGTTGAGTTTTGGTATAAGGCTGTAAACTCTGACGATTTGAGAATTCAGAAGATTCTCTATTTGAATTCTTCTAAGGAAATGAAAATCATGCTCGCAGAACTTTTAAGAAATAATAATGATGATGCAGATAAGTGTATTGATCTCATTTCTAAGATAGTTTTTCGTGATAATGTACCAGGTCTGGGCGTTATTGATGAACGTACATTTGCTGGTAGAGCAAGAGAGATACACATGAATGAACTGAAAATTTCTGAATTTAAACAGGAATTGGTAAATAAATTGGCTATACCATGCAATGTAGAAACGATGATAAATCAATTCAATGTGTTTTTTTCTTATGTGAGATCCAACAAGGGCTTTCATCGTTGGTGGGGATTAAAGTTCTTCCTTATGGAATATGAGAATTATCTACAAAAAAACATCTATAGGGAAGATTTACCACATGTTCAATGGGATAATTATTATGAAGTGAATATAGAGCACATTATGCCTCAAAACTATCGTGTAAATTGGCAAAAAGAAATGGATGATTACCTAAAGTGTAAAGATCTAAGTGACGATATGAAAGAAATGGCCAAAAAGATCCTTATAAACACATTGGCAATTTGACTATTTTAAAAGATGCGAAAAACTCTTCTCTACAAGATGATTCGTGGGAAGATAAACGTAAACGATATGAGTCTGGTTCTTTCAATGAATTGAATATTTCTAAAAATGTAGAATGGAATCAATATGCAATTTTTGCAAGAGGTCGTAATATGATTAGGTTTTTAGAATCAATGGTCTCAGGTCTGAAATTAACAGAGGAAGAAGTACAGGCTTTACTATTCGTTAAAGAGCCCTACTATGTGAAGGAATCGATATGATGCTAAAGTACATCTCCAACTCTACCCATTACAAAGAGGTGCTTTCGCGGGTTCAATCCGTGAAGCACACTCTTTGGATTGGTACTGCTGATATAAAAGACCTGTATGTGGAGGTAGGCAAAGAGAAGAAACCGTTTCTTGCTCTTATTGCACAACTCATCCGTCGGGGCGTGGAAGTAAGGCTTATCCATGCAAAAGAGCCTGGCCCTAATTTCCGTGAGGACTTCGACAAATACCCTGTGCTGTTCGACCGTCTGGAGAGGGTGCTCTGTCCGCGCGTTCATTTCAAGATACTCGTATTCGACTGCAAAGAGGTGTATATTGGTAGTGCTAACCTCACAGGTGCAGGAATAGGTATGAAAGCCGAAACAACCCGTAACTTTGAGGCTGGAATATTGACTGATGAGCCTGAGATTGTTGAACAGGCTATGAACCAGTTTGATGATGTTTGGATAGGCAAACATTGCAAGAAATGCAAGCGTAGAGATTTTTGTGCCGATCCAATAGCATAAAAATGCCATGAACTTGCTATTTGCTATATAAGTAACTCCCTTCTTCCTCCCTTGTAAGTCCTATGTAAGTCCCATTTTTCGCCCATTCATAGGAACGGACTTGGAACGGCTTTGAAACGGACTTGTAGCGAAGGTGAAACGGAGGTGTGGTTAAGACGAAAATATGGATGATGCAATAGGTGTAATAGATGGGTGTAATACTCTTGCCGATAAAAAAACAAAAAGTTTTTAGAGCGAGTATTACACCTTTTGATGTTATGCGCGGAATTTTTGTTGATTATCAGAGCGTTAGGTGTGGTGTAATACCCTTGAAAGTATTACACCAATTTTCGTGATTTGGTGTAATACTGGTGTAATACTTTGGGGAGTATTACACCAAAGTAAACTGGTTGATATTCAGACGGTTGATGTGCTCAAACCTGCAAAGGTGTAATACTCGTCGTTGAAAACTTTTTGAAAAATAGTATTACACCAACTATTACACCCTATAGTTGAGCTTTTCATCCTTTCCCGATCTGTCTGCTATTGTTGTTTCAAGGCTATTTCTTCGCTCTTAGAACGAACAAATAGCGAAGGCAGAACGAAGGCACATCGAAGGCACGGCTATTCTTAACGCATTTTTCTTTGACCTCTGCCACCAGTTGGCTTAGGTCTTATCTATCTTTGCACCATGTTTAACATATAAGGTTTAGAAATATGGTGAGATTAACAGATTCTATGATAAAGAAACTATCAGAGCCAGGGCTTTGGTTCTTGAGGTCAGATCGCCAAATGAACGACTTCAGTTGTTTGCTGTATGAACTTGCAGTAAAAATGGGTGTGCCTGTTACTGTTCTGTCACAGAATAAGAAGCAGGTACAGAATGCTGTTATTGCAAAGGTAGGGCAAGACATTATAAAAAGTGCACATACTGAGAATGAAAAGAATTGGTTGGAAGATGAAATGTCAGAATATCATACACATGGATTCTTTTTTCATCCAGATGAAATGAATGATTATGTTCCTAATGGTCCTTTCTGGTCAGAATACGTCTCTTTTTGTGAAGGAGATAAGCTTGTTCTTGGCAACTGCCCACATAAGACTGTCATCGTTGAAGATATAAATGCTTTATGTTATGATGACGAACGGGTGCTTCCTCAAATACTTACATTGAATAATGAAGAAGCCATTAGAAATCATTATACAGTTATTGTCTTGCATCAGGCAAAGAAGTATGGAATAGCGACAAGATTTATAGATCGGCATTTATTGGCTTGATAAGCTTTTTTACAAAAAATGAGATGTTTCCAAGACCTCTGCCACGAAATGGCTGAGGTCTTAGCTACCTTTGCACCATGTTCAACAATAAAGTATAAAGCTATGGTAGATATACACGATTTTGACATAGACAGTATCGAGAGTGAAATCCTGATGAAGTATGATAATGCTCCATTGGACTATTCTAATTGTGGCTGCTTGTTGTCATTAAGGAAATATATTATCAATAAACGGGTATTAGCTCATCAGGAAGAAATAATGCCTGATATAATAGCCTTTAATGATGCACTCACTAATGCCTTGCGTGAAATGTACGACAGAGCACATCTTATATGGGATAGTATCAAGGGTAAGGAAACTTTTGGGGATGACATACAGTTAGAGGCTAAATGCTATCTTGGTAATGATTATCCAGAGCTACATCCAGTACAAGGTGATGACCGGCAAGATTTATGGTGTGCATTATGTGATGGTGGCTGGAATAAAGTGTATGATTATGGTGTCGCATTAGGTCCACTTAGGTTCCCTATTGATGAAAATGCGAGTTTTGACTATTTCATTGGCATGGATTGCCCACCACCAAATTGGAATGAAGGTCTGGATCAAGAACTCACTAAAGACTTGCATCTCACGAGTGCTTTCCATAATCTCTTTGAGCATACGGAGTTTGCCATCACAGACTTCATCTATGTGCGTAAGTTCGATACTGAGATAAATATAGAAATTAATAAAAGTGTATAGATTATGACTTTTAAAGAATTACTATATAGCGTTACCTTTGAGGAGGTAGAAGAACAAATCGTTCGTATGTACCCAGACATGATAGAGTGTTTGGGCTGGTTCAAGATACATTTCGACATGTTGCGCCTGATGACACCTAAGTGTCATGAAGATGCAAATGACGATGTGTGCCGTATCACTATGAGAGATTGGGAAGATGGCACAGAACCTTGTCTTGATGCCCATCCGATGGAAGGTGATTTGTGGGAACATTCGCTAACTAAGGAACTCATTATTGCTCCTGATGTCAAGGCTACCAATGCAGAACTGGCAGCCTGTTGCCTCTGGCATACATCATTCTACGGATTTACGGAAAAGCAAATTTCTGAAAGGTTTAGTGGTTATGCAAACTCGTATGTCAATAAAAAAGGCGAGTTGACATCCCAAATAAGTAAAAAGGAAATAGCGAAGAAATATTTCAATATCATTCGTGAAAATGGTGGTGTGGTTCCGACTTTAAGAGAGTTGTCGCCAGCAAAGAGAAGTGAATTGAAGAATCTTGCTAAGAGGACAATTTGGTATGGTAGTAAACACGTAAACAGGATTAAGAGAAAAATGCTTTTCCGCAAGGAGTTCATGGAGCATTATTATGAGCGCATGATAGATATCTGCGAATTCATAATAAAGACAATACCCGCATTTACAATTCGGGCAGGACATAATTATCTGTCAATAAAGGATATATGCCAACTATTCAAATCAGATTCATTCTGTTCTGTTGGGATAAAATCCTATGCTGATGAGAAAACCGATAGTGCAATTTATTTGCTTGAACTTATCAAGAAATATGATATGTTACCAAATGCAGATAATGTGGTTGTATATATAGCTCATGGCTTTGATTATAATGTCGATAATTATATAAGACATGAAGAATGGCAATTGTACGATGCTATATGTAGTGTCGTACATGGTAAGAAGGGTAATGGTGGAGCTTGTTTCATAGAAAATGTCATTCCTGAATTAGGTCGGCAGACTGTCGTTGAGGTCATCTGCTACAATGGGGAGGATATAGACTGCAAAAAACATATTTATGAAAAAGAACGAAGTATTCAATCCAGATTATTTTGATTCAAGTTCTGACGACAATAGTCACAAGCATGGTTGTCTTCCAGAGTGTAAGGATATGCGTGAGTGGAATAGCACCATCCAGAAGATGATAGATGCAAAGGTTAAGTCGGAAAAAGAACGTAAAAAAGTAAAATGTGGCATTTCGGATATTCTATATGCTCACAAACGTCTTATTAGAATCGATGTTAACGATGTGACAGAGTTGTTTCAGGAAGGTGGAGAAGTCCATATATTTGATGCTTCAGTAGATGCATCAAATGAAAACAGGATGTCATTGATAATATCTCGGATAAAGAAAGACATAAAGCGTTTTGAACCATATAGTCACACCTTATTCTTTTTCCTCCTTCCAGAAGAGCATCCTTTACTGATGGAGGAACTTAAACCATTTAGTGATTGGATTGAGTCTGTACCTGGCGAATTTATGGTTAAGTGGGGAATGGCAAATCAACCCACACAAGAGTTTCGAGTAATCGTGTTATTCAATAAAAACAAATAATATATGGCAAAAAGAAAAAACAAAGACTCCACAGAAAACTGGAGTCATAAGCATGATTACCCAATAGAAGAAGTCTGGAATACAGATAATGTGTTGGCTCAGTTTATAGCTCCACGCTTACAGGCTTTCAAGGCACTTGACAAGCATGGTTATCCTCCAGGGTGTATGGATATGCGCGAGTGGAATAACATCATTCAGAAAATGATAGATGCTTTTGAATTGATGAAGTATGTGCATACTCCAAACCCTGATGAGAGCAAAACGATAGAGCAGGGACTTGACTTGTTTTGCAAGTATTATCGTAATTTGTGGGATTAAATGAAAAAATGCGACTTGCCTTAACTTTTTACCCCAAAGTTTGCAAGTTCGCAATTTAATCACTATATTTGCACACGATAAACAATATCTAATAACTAAAAAACAACATTTTGAAAACTTACACTTAAACAAATCAATATTATGAACATCCAAGTTAAACTACAAGCATGGGCTAAAGAAACTGTCGCTGCTTATCATCAGATTGCGAGTCGTGAGGAAGTCAATAAAGCTTATTATACGCAATCTGATCTTTCTCTGATTTCTGAAGAACCAGAGTTGATGATTGTAGGAATCAATCCAGGTAGTGGGGGAACCTACGATGAACAATGTAAAAATGAGAACTGGTCTTACTTGTCTAAAAATCCTCTTGATAAGAATCACCTGCTGAAAGGTAATTACTGCAGGGAAAAGGGAAAACCATCATCATGGGAGAACCATAGAAAATGGGGGTATTGGAATGGCTTAAAAAGATGCTTGTCACATACCAATATGGAAGCCATAATGGAAGATGACAGCAGAATCATTATTACTAATGCTTCATTCTTTAGTACCCAAAAAGCAAATGAGATTCCTGAATCATTGCTTAAAGATACAATTCCCTTTACACTCGAATTGATAGAAAAAACGATTCCCAAGCATTTGATATTTCTAAGTGGAAAGAAATGTTTCGAGAGACTTCATCACCTTTCAGAATCATCGAATCTTATCCAGTTTGAGTATAAACATGTCTGTGGAAATATATATGTAGGAAAACTTAACGGAAAACTATGTGTGGGTATTCCGCATCCTACATACAAAACAAATGAAGAGTTGAATCTTGTTGCTTCAGTTATTCCCTTTATTTTCAGCGTCACAAACTATGAAGATATAGATGTTGAATTAATATGCAAAGAGAGTGCTAAACAGATTAAGGAATATGAAGAGAGAATCCACAATAAAAAGAAACAAGTAGGGATTTCTGATTTGAGCGATCTCATAGAAAAAGTAATATCATCAAGTAATCTTGAAGCCTATGATGAAAAGAATCATAGGTATAAGCTGAATGGTAAATATGGAATAACAATAGCAGATAAAGAAAAAGGATATATAGGAATAAGACACATTAAATATGATACGAAAGGCTATTCCAACACTCAAGATAAAGAAGTATTTGCCATTAGGGATATGTTGAAAGGAAAGGGATACAATACTTCTGAAAAAACTTGGATTGGGACAAAAAGGTTTTCTCAGTATGGTAATAATGACAAAGAGATTATAGAAGGTATTTGCAAGGAGATAGAAGAAATAAAGAAAGAAATACAAAAGTTCTAATTAATTTCTCAAATAATATTATTTTCCTCAGACCTCTGCCACCAGTTGGCAGGGGTCTTTGTTATCTTTGCACTCAGATATTTTTGTTTAACTCAAAATATGATATTCTATGAATAGATTCGTACATTTGAATGTTCACTCTCATTATTCAAT
>JAEEGJ010010387.1_pt1 | contig 24257 bp, 18 predicted proteins | sample 8958761 | NCBI WGS metagenome assembly JAEEGJ01 (sample SAMN16246546, study PRJNA631951) | gut metagenome | biome: gut microbiome; feature: rumen; material: RS-attached | host: Bos | place: Iran: Karaj | collected 2018-10 | reverse complement strand
ATGCTAAAGAAGAATTTGAAAAATTAAACAAATAAAAAATCCAAAATTAGAAAATTATGAACGCAAAACAAACCATCGAGGCCGGTAAGGCCATCCTCGGAATCGAATTCGGTTCCACACGTATCAAAGCCGTACTGATTGACCAAGAGAACAAACCCATCGCCCAAGGTGCATTCGAGTGGGAAAACCAACTCGTGGACGGACTGTGGACTTATAGTATCGACATCATCTGGAAAGGCCTGCAAGACTGCTACGCCGACCTGCGCAAGGATGTAAAGGCTCAGTACGACTGCGAGATAGAGTCGCTGGCTGCCATCGGATTCTCAGCTATGATGCATGGCTACATGGCATTCAACGAGAAGCAGGAGATTCTGGTGCCTTTCCGCACATGGCGTAACACCAATACGGGTAAGGCTGCCGCAGAGCTCTCTGAGTTGTTCAACTATAACATTCCCCTGCGCTGGAGCATCAGTCATCTGTATGAGTGCATTCTCGAGGGTAATGAGCATGTGAAGGACATCAAATACCTGACCACGCTGGCAGGATACGTACACTGGCAGGTTACTGGCGAGTTTGTACTGGGTGTGGGCGATGCATCGGGTATGATTCCCGTAGATCCCGCCACGAAGACCTACGACGCTACCATGGTTGAGAAGTTCAATAAGCTCATCGCTCCGAAGGGCTATTCATGGACATTGCTCGACATTCTGCCCAAGTCGCTGAATGCTGGCGAGAACGCTGGTACGCTGACTGCCGAGGGCGCTAAGAAGCTGGACGTTTCAGGTCACCTGAAGGCTGGCATTCCTGTTTGTCCTCCTGAGGGCGACGCTGGAACGGGTATGGTAGCCACCAACGCAGTCAAGCAGCGCACGGGTAACGTATCGGCTGGTACCTCTTCATTCTCAATGATTGTATTGGAGAAGCCGCTGTCGAAGCCTTACGAGATGATTGACATGGTGACTACGCCTGACGGTAGTCTCGTAGCGATGGTGCATTGTAACAACTGTACCTCTGACATCAACGCATGGGTAGGACTGTTCAAGGAGTATCAGCAGCTGCTGGGTGTGCCCGTAGATATGAACGAGCTGTATGGCAAGCTGTTTAACAAGGCTCTGGAAGGCGACACCGACTGCGGTGGCCTGATGGCATACAATTACGTCAGCGGTGAGCCTGTTACTGGTTTGGCAGACGGTCGCCCCCTCTTTGTTCGCTCTGCCAACGACAAGTTCAATCTGGCCAATTTTATGCGAGCCAACCTCTACGGTGCAATCGGTGTGCTGAAGATTGGTAACGATATCCTGTTCAAGGAAGAGAAGATTAAGGTGGACCGCATCACTGGTCATGGCGGCTACTTCAAGACCGCTGGTGTGGGTCAGCGCATGCTGGCTGCTGCCCTGAACTCTCCAATCTCTGTGATGGAGACTGCAGGCGAAGGTGGTGCATGGGGTATCGCCCTGTTGGCTGGTTACCTGATCAACAAGAACGGAAAGAACCTGGCCGACTACCTCGAAGATGTTGTCTTCGCAGGCAATACGGGCACAAGCATCGCCCCGACGGCCGAGGATGTTGCCGGCTTCGAGAAGTATATCGAGAACTACAAGAAGTGTCTGCCCATTGAGCAGGCCGCTGTCGACAACAAGTAAAGTAAGGGCTGATGAGAAAACTCCTGATAGCGGCCTTTGGCTTCATTACGTTGGCATCCGCGTCGTGCCATGCTGAACGCCAAAAAGGAGCGACAGAGTCTAACACTATTCAGCAGGCTGAGGAACACCACCTCAGCTTGCTGATTGCTGGCGACCTGATGCAGCACGGACCGCAAATCAATGCAGCCCTGCAGAAGGACGGCAGTTATAACTATGACGAATGTTTCGCCCGTATTCACGACGAGGTGGAACGTGCTGACGTTGCCATCGGTAACTTCGAGGTGACGCTGGGTGGTAAACCCTATGCCGGATATCCGCAGTTCCGTGCTCCCGACGAGTATCTGCAAGCTTGTCTTGATGCTGGCTTCGACATCATGCTCACCGCCAACAACCACTGTCTGGACAGTCGTCGTGCAGGACTCGAACGTACCATTATGATGATGGACTCGCTGCATGTGCCGCATATTGGTACTTACGTCGATGAACAGGCGCGTCAGAAGCAATACCCGTTCCTACTTGAGCGCAACGGACTGCGCATCGTACTGCTAAACTTCACTTACGGCACCAACGGCATTCAGGTGCAAGCGCCCAACGTCGTAAACTATATGGATACCGTCCAGATTCGTCGCGACATCCAGAAAGCCAAACTCATGAAGCCTGACGTCATCATTGCCCTGCCACACTGGGGAATAGAATACCAGCAGTTGCCGTCACAGCAGCAGCGCGATATGGCCAAGTGGCTTATAGACAATGGTGTCGACCACGTCATTGGCGGACATCCGCATGTAGCCCAGCCCCTGGAACTGACGCCAGACAGTTGCCACCTGATTGCCTGGTCAATGGGTAACGTTGTCAGCAACCAGTCGAAACCGAACACTTACGGCGGCTACATGGTACGCCTGGAGTTTACAAAGACCGTGCAGCCCGGCATCGTGCCCACAATTACCGGCAAAAAGAGCGCCACGCGACTCAGTGACTGCGGTTATACACTCTATTGGGTTAGTCGTCCCACAGACAACAACCGTCGGCACAACTACCGCATTCTGCCCATTGACGAACCCGACAGCGTGCTCACAAGTATCGAACAAAAGAACCGTGCTGCCATCCGTTCCTCCATGCGCAAATTGATGGAGAAACACACCGTTGGCATCAGCGAATACATTTTCAAATAAAGACAACTTTGCTGCGACAACACTCGGTGCCATCCGTTCGGACAATACGGATGCAATACTCGTTGTTGCCCGTCTGCTCACGATAGAACGAAAGCTGGTCACCAGCATGGGCTTCGGCTACATAAGCTATTTCGAAACGGCGAATCTGGTGAGTGCGATACCAATCTAATGGCCAGAGGTCGAGCACGTGCTCAATGTATTTGACGGAGTTAATGTGACCGTTGATATCGACATCATTGTAATAAGTATCGATGGTGCGAACCAATTGGGCCTCGTCCGACATCTTCACTCGCCCACCCTTGTCAATGGGACACTCCTTGTCCTTGACTATCCAGTTGTTGATAGCACCATCATCAATGGAAAAGATATCGGTGGGCTGACGGCTTTCCGTGTCTATCATAGCCCAGATAGAGCGACCGTAACCGTAAATGCGTCCATCATCGCCAACGACGGAAAAATTACGGCTGGTGAAATAGCGCATAGCCGATTCAACCCATGTCTCGACATTGAACTTGGTATACTGCTGGGGCATCTCGTTCATCTCAATAGCCAAGCGCGACAGTACCCACGACCGATTGATGGTCATCAGATACTTCATGCCAAAACCACGGGCAGACGAATGGAAGTCAGCAGCATTCAGCATGTGATTGCCCAAATGGCCCATAAACAGCCGCCCGCCGAAATCGCAGTGGAAGGGCTCGGCCAGAAACTCGTAACATCCTATCTTATCCATTATCAATTATCCATTATCCATTATCCATTGAAAAATATCCATTAACCTTTAAAGGTTTTCTCCCGTTCTTCAAGGAATTCGCTGACCTGCTCCTGCTTAGCACGCGTTACAGCAATACGGCCTGAACGGGTATACTGGAACACGCAATCAAACTCGTTCAAAGCATAGTAGAGATTCAGAATATCCTCGGTCTTACCGTTCTTCATAACGACGGTATACGTAGGATTAACCTCCATAATACTGGCATCGTTGCGACGGATGGTACGCGAAATCTCGGGGTTATTCAGCACCTTCTCGGTAGAAAGTTTGTAGAGACCAGACTCACGGATAAAAAGCTGGTCGTCAGTGAAGTAGTTGGCTTTGACAACATCAATCTTCTTCTCAATCTGACGCGTAATCTTGACTATCTGGTCTTCATCACTCCACGCAGTAATGGTATATTTATGAACGCCTTCAATAGACGATGCAGACACGTTCAGACTTTCGATGTTAACCTGACGACGCGTAAATACAGCGGTAATCTGATTCAGAATACCAGCCACATTCTCAGAATAGACTAACAGGGTATATAGTTTCTTATTTTCCATTGCGGTAGCAAATTATTCACTTTTCACTATTCACTTTTCCCTTAAATCTCCAGCATCATTTCATTGACATTCATGCCCGGCGGAGTCATGGGCAGCACATTGTCGTCTTCCTTGATGGCACACTCCAGAATATACGGGCCCTTGGTAGCCAGCATCTTCTCGACTGCTGCAGCCAAGTCCTTACGGTCGGTCACAGCCTGATAAGGAATACCATAACCCTGAGCAATAGACTCGTAGCTGGGGTTGAGCATCTTGGTAAACGACTTGCGGCGCATCCAGAACATGTCCTGCCACTGGCGCACATTGCCCAAATAGTGGTTGTTCATCAATATCATCTTTACTGGAGACTGCTGTTCCATAATGGTACCCAGCTCCTGGATATTCATCTGGAAACCGCCGTCGCCCATGAAGCAGCAGACGGTACGGTTGGTGGCAAACGTGGCACCGATGGCGGCAGGCATACCGTAACCCATTGTTCCCAAACCACCACTGGTACAGATGCTACGATTCTGCGTATATTTGAAGTAGCGGGTGGCAAAGAGCTGGTTCTGACCAACATCGGTAACAAGTACAGAGCCCTTTGGCGCCTGCTCGGCAACAGCATTGACAATCTCACCCATCAGCAACGGACCGTCAGCAGGATGGATAGCAGGTTCAATCACCTTGGTGCGCTCTTTCTGATCCAGTTCCTTAAATGAATCGCGCCACTCCTGGTGGTTATTCTTGTTGAGCAGAGCGGTAATGGCAGGTAGCGATTCCTTACAGTCAGCCACCACAGCCACATCGGTCTTCACATTCTTGTCAATCTCGCTGCGATCAATATCAAGATGTATAATCTTAGCCTGCTTGGCATAGGTCTTGGTATTACCAGTAACACGGTCGGAGAAACGCATGCCGATAGCTATCAGCACGTCGCATTCCTGTTCCTTCAGGTTGACAGCGTAGTTGCCGTGCATACCCAGCATACCGACGTTCAGCGGATGATCGGAAGGCAGGGCCGAGAGACCTAACATAGTACGACCAGCAGGGATATCGGCCTTCTCAAGGAAAGCCTTCAACTCTTCCTGTGCGTTGCCCAGTTCTACGCCTTGTCCTACCAAGGCAAGGGGCTTCTTGGCATGATTGATAAGCTCTGCAGCTTGACGTACAGTATCTTCGTTCAGTTTAGGATAAGGCACATAAGAGCGGATGAAATCCACCTTCTTAGGCTCCCAGTCAATCTCCTCCACCTGTGCATTCTTTGCAAAGTCCAGAACCACAGGACCAGGACGACCACTACGGGCAATGTAGAACGCACGGCTGACAGCCCACGCAACGTCCTCGGCATGGCGTATCTGGTAGCTCCACTTGGAAATAGGTTGTGACACACCCACGAGGTCAACCTCTTGGAAGGCATCGGTACCTAACGCACCGATGGGCACCTGACCAGCAATGACGACGATAGGCGTCGAGTCAAGCATGGCGTCAGCAATACCCGTCAAGGTGTTCGTAACGCCAGGACCACTGGTTACCAGTGCCACACCAACCTCACCACTGACGCGGGCATAACCCTCGGCAGCATGAGTGGCTCCCTGTTCATGGCGGACAAGGATATGGTCAAACACCTTTTTCTCACCTCGTGTGTAGTCATAAAGCGCATCGTAAACGGGCATAATGCTGCCGCCAGGGTAACCAAATATGGTCTTAACGCCCTCGGCTTGTAGCGCCCTCATCAGCGCTTTAGATCCTGTAATTCTATCTCTTAACATGAATATTAATTGTCAATTATTCATTATCAATTATCCATTAATCAATAATTCTCACACCGCCCTTGTCTGCTGAAGATACACTTTGAGCGTAAGCACGCAAAGCATTGGTTACTACGCGATTACGCTTTAAAGGTTGCTGTTGGCGTGCTTCAAGTTCTGCATCTGTAAGTTTCACATTGATAGAACGGCTGGGGATGTCAATCTCGATGATGTCGCCATCCTTAATCTTACCGATGTTGCCACCAGCAGCAGCTTCAGGCGATATATGTCCGATGGAGAGACCTGACGTACCACCTGAGAAGCGACCATCGGTAATCAGGGCACACTCTTTACCCATGTGCATCGACTTGATGTAGCTTGTGGGATAGAGCATTTCCTGCATTCCAGGACCACCCTTCGGTCCCTCGTGGGTAATAACCACACAGTCGCCTTTCTTGACTTTGCCACCAAGAATACCCTCGCAGGCGTCTTCCTGAGAGTCGAAGACCACTGCAGGACCTTCAAAGTGCCAAAGAGCTTCATCAACGCCGGCAGTCTTTACCACGCAACCGTCCTGAGCAATATTGCCGAAGAGTACTGCCAGTCCGCCATCCTTGGTGTAGGCATGTTCAAGGTCACGGATACAACCATTAGCACGGTCAGTATCAAGTGCACCCCACTCTTCCGACTGTGAACCCATCTTCGTTGAAAAACGGTTGCCAGGAGCGGTCTGATAGATTCGATTGGCCTCGGCATCCACCGTACCATCTACAATACTGTATTTCTTCAGGGCATCACCAAGTGTCATGCCATCCACACGTGGAGCAGAGCCATCAACCAACCCACCTTTATTCAGTTCGTTCAGAATACCCAAGATACCACCTGCACGACCACATTCTTGTACGGAGTATTTCTGAGTATTAGGAGCCAGTTTACAGAGACAAGGTACACGGCGTGACAGTTCATCGATATCTTTCATTGTAAAGTCAGCACCGGCTTCCTGAGCCACAGCCAACAAGTGGAGCACCGTATTCGTTGAGCCACCCATAGCGATATCCAATGCCATAGCGTTCATGAAAGCCTTGCGGGTTGCAATGTTGCGAGGCAGCACGCTCTCATCGCCGTCCTCATAATAGGCAAAGGCGTTTTTCACTACCTGACGGGCTGCCGCCTTGAACAATTCCACACGATTGGTATGCGTAGCCAGAATGGTGCCATTACCAGGCAACGACAGACCAATTGCCTCAGTCAGCGAGTTCATCGAGTTGGCAGTAAACATGCCTGAGCATGAGCCGCAACCAGGACAAGCACATTGCTCAATTTCCTTCATCTCTTCATCAGAGACCTCAGGATCGGCTCCTTTTACCATTGCAGTAATCAGGCCTGCATTCTCACCACGCCAGCGACCTGCTTCCATCGGACCACCAGAACAGAATACCGTGGGGATATTCAATCGCATAGAAGCCATCAGCATACCAGGCGTCACCTTGTCGCAGTTAGAGATGCAAATCATGGCATCGGCCTTGTGGGCATTCACCATATATTCTACAGAGTCGGCAATGATGTCACGTGAGGGCAATGAATATAGCATACCATCATGACCCATAGCAATGCCGTCGTCAATAGCAATAGTATTGAATTCTGCGGCATAGCAGCCCATTTTCTCAATCTCTTCGCGAACAATCTGACCAATTTCATGCAGATGTGTATGACCAGGAACAAACTGTGTAAACGAGTTGACAATGGCAATAATCGGTTTCCCAAACTGCTCGTGCTTCATACCTGTGGCTACCCAGAGTGCTCTGGCACCAGCCATACGTCTGCCTTCTGTACAGACACTGCTTCTAAGTTGATGTTTCATAACTGTCTCTTAGTAATTGTCTAATTTTAGCATGCAAAATTAAACAATTTCCGCCTAATAGCCAAAAAAAAGCGGAAATTCTTTGTTTCCGCTTAGTTATTCAGTGATATCAACTTACTTTTCGATAAAATGGGGGCAGTTTCTTGTTTCTTGTCTAACTGTTCATAGACAGAATTGTTGCTCTTGTATTCAGGAACAATCTCCTTCATCTTCTGGACAGTCTTCATATCGTCATAATGCTTCGATATCTCTATCAGGTCACTGATGGCCTTTCTGACCTCATCATAATCATACTCACGAACCTCAGCGATACGGATTTTCTCGTGGAAAGTGGGCTTGGTACCCTCCAATTCGTTAAGCACTTCCTCATAGAGCTTCTCGCCTGGACGCAGACCAGTGAACTTAATCTCAACATTCTTGGCACCTGAGAGCTTAATCATACGCTTAGCCAAATCAGCAATTTTGACGGGCTGCCCCATATCGAATACGAAAATCTCGCCGCCATTACCTTTCGTACCTGCTTCAAGTACCAATTTACAGGCTTCAGGTATCAGCATAAAGAAGCGCACAATACGCTCGTCTGTTACCGTGACAGGACCACCATTCTTTATCTGTTCTCTGAACAAAGGAATAACTGAGCCGTTAGAACCCAATACATTGCCGAAGCGAGTGGTCACAAACTGGGTACGAACCATTGGGCCTCCTATCTGAGAATTAGTGATAAAGCTCTCCTCGTTACTGAGGCTCTGTATCTGATTAGTGACACGCTTCTCCTTGATAGCCTGGTCAAGACTCTGAACGTATATCTCGCAGATTCGCTTTGAACAGCCCATGACATTGGTAGGATTCACAGCCTTGTCGGTAGAAACCATCACGAATTTCTTGACGCCATACTTTACACTTAAGTCAGCAATAACCTTTGTGCCATAAATATTATTGACTACGGCCTCAGAGGGATTATCCTCCATCATCGGCACATGCTTGTATGCAGCAGCATGGAACACATAGTCGGGACGGAATGTACGGAAAATATCATCCATACGCATCTGGTGGGTAATGCTCGTAACAACCGTCTCTGCCTTGATATTCGGGAAATCCCTTGCCATCATCAGTCGGATGTCATGCTGTGGCGTTTCTGCCTGGTCAATCAGCATCAAGGCAGCAGGATGGAAGTTGGCCACCTGACGTACAATTTCGCTACCGATAGAGCCTGCCGACCCCGTAATCAGTACACGCTGACCTTTCAGCAGCTCTTCGACGCTCTTCAGGTCAACACGAATCTCATCACGCGGCAGCAATTCCTCAACACTAACCTCACGCAGTTGGAGTTGTCCAAACTCCTCTTGCGTCATTTCCGTTTCCCCAGAAAGGAATTCCGTTGCATTTTGTGCCATCAGGATTTTGGCACCTGCACTGATAATCACATCCTGTATGGCCTGATTATTGCGGAATTCTGTAACACGATAGGGTGAAACAATGACGGCTTCAATATCGTTTCCCTTGATGATATTTGCCAAATCTTCATCAACGTGATAGACAGTCTCACCCAATATCTGAGAATGCTTGGCTTTTTGATAATGCGTAATGAAACCCTTTACAACATAACGGCGCGGACGCTGGTTCTGAATCATCTTTGCCAAGCCTACACCACCCGTCATGGCACCATACACCAATACACGCATGGCACGTGTATTTGAGAAAGCCACATCATATAGTGTCTTCACAAACACGCGTAATGCCCACATCAGCAACGTGGCAAGGATGAAAATAAGAAATATACTTGTAGTATTATAATAAGCAAACAGTTTATAAGGCAACGTCTGCAACAACAAATCAGCTACTAAGGCAAGTCCAAGATTAATCAGGTTACCATAGGTCACACGCATCAGGTCAACAAACGATGCATAGCGCATAAATCCACTATAGGTATGGAAGATACGGAAGCCAACTATGCTGACAAGGGTAAACACCAATGATGTCAAGAGCACGGGCAGAGCGTTATCAACCAACGCTGCAAAATTGTTGAATATCCAATAGACCAGCGCACAAGAAAACATGACAATAGCGCAATCTATAAGGAAAATGCACCAGTATGGTAATGAATTTTTGGTAAAATACCAATTTAATATCTTATCAAACGGATTTTTCATAACACCGCAATTTTCTTCTAAACCGCTGCAAAGATACGAACAATATGTGACAATTCCAAACAATCGCAGGAATTTCTTTCACAAAATAGCCTAATTTTATTCAACATCAATGTTTCCGGCAGCTTCCGTAAAGGCATCCATGATGATAGTTGGACGATTGTTTTGGAAGGCTCCTAACTTATAGAAACGGTCAGTCTCTGGTGCCCAATAGAACACACCTTGGCAGTGCCCTCCACAATGGTTACGCGCCATATCAATAATAGCCGACAGTATTTCCTTGCCTTCGACAGGCTTTGCGGCTTCGACACCAGTCTCCACCACCAACATAGGCTTGTGATATTTAGTCCACAGACGATTAATATTATTGGTAGCTTTCTCAACTGTCTCCTGCCACGATGCCGTATGCTTACCTCGCATATCCCAGTAAGGGTAGACACTCAGACCTATCATATCATATCGGGCACCATATTTATGGAGTCCGTCGAAGATAAAATCATATCGTTTAGGATCATAAGCACCATCCAAGTGGACAATTACCTCTGCTTTTGGAAATACTTGTTTGACTGCTGCATATCCAGCATCTGTCAAGCCTGCATACTGGCGCATGTTCTCCTGAGCACGCCCCATAGGCCATAGGAATCCGTTGGTAGTCTCATTACCCACCTGCACCCATCGCACGTCTACCCCAGCCTCTTTGATGGCTTGCAGCACTTCACGCGTATGCGCTGCTAAGGCCTGCTTCATCTGTTCGTAGTTCATCTCCTTCCAAGCAGCAGGGATGTTCTGCTGACCAGGATCGGCCCACCAGTCGCTATAGTGGAAGTCAATCATCAGAGCCATGCCCCAGTCATTTGCTCGACGTGCCATTTTGACGACATCATCTTTGCTGCAAAGCCCGTCTTTAGGATTCACCCAGACACGCAGACGGACGGCATTCAATCCTAATTCGCGCATCAACGCCGTACACTCACGAGGTTCCCCCTTGCTGTTTCGAAGCTGTACATGACGAGCTTCCAAATCCGTTGTTCCACTGATGTCTGCACCAAGCCAAAAGGGCTTTTGTGCACTGACCATCAGTGAGACACATGCAAGAACAAGTATGTTTAGGAATCGTTTCATTTTGTTTCAAGATTCAAGATTGCAGGTTTCATTTTTCCACGCTGATCCTTGACTGTCAGCGTCACATTTCCAGCCTTCGTGGTTGGACGTAGTATCACTATCAGTTCGCCATTAAACAGTTTCATCTTAGGCTGTCTGAAAGATTCCAGTGAAGTGGCGTCTCCATTGCAAGCTGCTTCAAACTTAGCCTCACCACTCACACTGAATGTCAAGGCATCCTGACAAGTGGGTACAGGCACGCCCTTTTTATCCTTTACACTAATGCGTATATAAATCAAATCTTCGCCATCGGCCTGATGCTGCTCAGTCTCTGCCTGAGCCACCAGCTGTACGGCCTTGCCTGCCGTCTGACGCACATCCTCACCAATTTGGTTGCCCTTTTCGTCATAGGCAATGACCTTGATTTCCCCTGGCTCATACTTGACATCATTCCAACGCAGGCGATAACGGTCCAAACGCTCCTTTGGATTCTTGCGAATACGTCCCTGCGACTTACCATTGATAAAGAGTTCTGCCTCTGCCCCATCCGTATAGCAATAGACGGGTGTTACCTTTCCCTTGCGGTCTGGCCATGTCCAGTGAGGCAGCAAGTGAACGGTATGTTCTTCTTGATTCCACTTGCTTTTATAGAGATAGTATCGGTCTTTAGGCAGTCCTGCCAAATCACATATTCCAAAATACGAACTACGGGCAGGCCAGTATTCATCGTATGGTGTCGGTTCACCCAGATAGTCATAGCCGGTCCATACAAATTCGCCTATCACCCATTTGTAATCATCTTGCCATACCCAGTCGTCATCAGGCAGATTGCTCCACGAGCAGTATTCTACATCATAGCTTGAGCATTGTCCGTCGGCATTCAGAATTGCCTTCGGATCGTATTTGGGCGACCACGACGCATACTGCGAATTGTCTGTTACCTGAACAGGAAACTTATAGACGCCACGACTACTGACCGTGGATGCCGTTTCGGAACCGAGCAGGAAACCCTGCGGCAATTGCTTGATATTGTTGGCATACTTCTGGACGCGATAGTTAAAGCCCGGCACCTGCATGACTTGGGCAAATCCGCTATTCAAGGCAGCTTCAGCGCGATCCATTCCCTGAGTAACAGGACGTGTTGGGTCGAGAGCATTACACAGTCCCTGCAGTTGGAGGCTAATCTGACGCCCTTCCTCACTGCCTTGTTCAGGTATTTCATTGCCTATTGACCACATCACGATACTCGGATGATTTCTGTGGTTCAGCACCAGATTGGTGATGTCACGTTCTGCCCACTCACGGAAATGACGGGCATAGCCGTTCTTACATTTCGGATAAATCCACATGTCAAACGACTCAGCCATCACCATCATACCCAACGAGTCACACACATCCATCTGCCACGTAGATGGCATATTATGTGATGTACGAATGGCATTACATCCCATCGACTTCATCATCTTAATCTGACGAATCAGTGCTGTCTTGTTGATAGCAGCGCCCAACGGACCAAGGTCGTGGTGCAGACAAACGCCCTTCAGTTTCAGTGTCTTACCATTCAGCTGGAAGCCATGCTCACGATCTATGCGAACAGTACGGACACCTATCTTCATCGTCTTGCTGTCCATCCTTCGCATGTTCTTCATATCACTCAGCCAAACATTCAGCGTATAAAGATTGGGCGTTTCTGGCGTCCATAGCTGCGGATTCCTTAAAACAAACTTAGCATAGAACTTTCCATCGGGCTCTATACGCACCTCGTTGTTAGCCTTTTCTCCAGCGGGGCCCGCAAGGTGCAAAAAAACGTGCATGCCACGAGCATTCACTGTCCTACCCTCAACCTCGACAATGGTTTTATCCTTTTCGATACTTATCGTACGGGCATACAGACTCCAGTCATCAAAATGCGCATTCTGCTTCAGCACCAATGTCACAGGACGATACAATCCTGCACCAGGATACCATCGTGAACTCTCTTCCACATTCTGCAGATGTACGTTGATGTACAGCTTACCTGACTTTATATAAGGCGTTGCATCCACACGGAAAGCATTGTAGCCATAAGCCCAGTGACCTGCCTCTTGTCCGTTAATCGTGACACGAGGATCAGACATAGCACCGTCGAACACCAGTTCTGCCGATTCATATCCCGCAGGCACATCGACAGTCGTCTTATACCATCCCTCACCAATCCAGGGCAAGGCACCGCTACGTCCGCTTTTCTCGGTAGCTTCTGTCTCACCATTCTGGGTAATGGCCACCTTCTGCAAATCCCATTTTTTATCAAACGGACCTGCTATAGCCCAGTCGTGAGGGATATCCACCTTCATCCACGATAGCTGGTCACGTGAGAACTCCCACGACTTCAAATTAATCTCACGACGGATTTGTGCCATTGTCAGCTGACTGAACAATAAGGCTGCAAATAGTAGTTTTAGTTTCATAACACTTAGCATTTTGTTTGCAAAGATACAAATAAGTGATGAAAAAGCCAAATAATTACCCTATAAAAAAATCCCTGCAGAATCAAATCTGCAGGGACCATTTATTGACTTGTTATGTTTCGACTTATTTTACAGTAGTATCGAAGAACATTGCTACGCGGTTGAAATCGTTCTCCTCAGAGAGGTCAGAGGTAGCACCCATACCCTCAGCAGTGATACGATCAGCAGCAATCTTGTAGCGCTTGATCAGAGCGTTCTTAACACTCTCGGCACGGCCATCAGCAAGAGCCTTATTCTTCACTTCGTCACCCTCAGGAGAAGCATAACCCTTAATCAGGATCTTAGCATCCTTGTGGTTGCGCATGTACTTAGCAACCATCTCGATGCTGGCATACTGAGCAGCGTCGATAGAAGTCTTACCAGCACTGAAGATGACGATAGGCTGGAGCTGTGAGTTCTGCTTAACGACAACCTTAGCTGTGGGAGCGGGCTTGTTCTGGCAAGCAACCAACTGAGCCTGGAGGTCAGCGATAGTGCGACCGTCGGCAGCAATCTTACCATCCTTAGCATTGCTCTCAGCGCGGAGCTCGTTGATCTTAGCGTTCAGCTGATCGATCTCGTTCTGGTCGCGGAGCTGAGCAGTAGCGAAGTTGTGAGAACCATTGCTGTTACCGAACTTGTAGTTCAAACCAACCTTAACAGCAAAATATGATTTACTGAGGTCATACATAAAGCCTGGATCGTTTACACCATCTGCAACAAGCCTAGCGGCAGAAACATCATAACCTTCAGCCCAACTATGGAGACTATATGTCAAAGAGGGCTCAATATAGAGCTGCAAAGCCTTAGCAGCACCCAGATTGAAGGCAAAATCCAAAGCGACGCGAGAATTGAGGGCATTAATCTTAGACATATGGTTGAAACCATGAGTCCAACCGAAACCACCAAGACCGATTACCTCGAAAGCACGTGGCTCACCCTGATATGTACCGAAAAGGTTGCTCAGGTTGAAAGTACCCAACAGGTCAACATTGATATCCTCAATGAGAGTCTTACTGTCATCAAGCCATTTACTGTTTGACTTTGCGTGCAGGTCAGCGTCCAAAGCCAGACCGAATACAGTTGTCAGATTCTTACCAACACGTACACCTACTGTAGGAGCAAGAGCCTTAAAGAAACCACCATCGGGGGTCTGCTTTGTCAAAGTAGTAGAAAGACCACCATTGACACCTACATACCAGTTGTCACCAAACTTGTTCGATGTAATTACTGTGTTCTGTGCGCTTACGTTAGCTGCAAAAGTAGCTGCAGCAAGCATTAAAAATAATTTCTTCATTTTTGATAAAAATTTAATTTTATACCGTGTATATGGTTTATTTCGGGTGCAAAGTAACGAAAAAAACTGTAATCTTCCAAAATTTTTTGCAAAAAAATATCAAAATAAGTGTATTTTTTGCCCTATATGTACCAAATGCAGGGGGAAATGCCCTATTTATAGGCAAAAAAAAAGAGGTTACCATACTATTAGTAGTAGGCAACCTCTGGAAATCTTACATATTTAATATCATATTAATGAATTATATATTATATGTACGCGCGAGAATTATTGCTGTTCAACAATCTTACCACCCTCTTCTATGGCCTGCATATTCAGAGGAATCAAATCGTGGTGACGTTCAGGCAGTGTCTTCTTCAACGCCTTCTCAACACCCGTTGTACTTACGACGGGAGCAATCTTCAACAATCCGCCTAATACAATCATGTTGAACACCTTCGAGTTCTTCATCTCGGCAGCTTTGTCCATAGCATTGATTTCATAGACTGTGATGTCTTTACGAGTAGGCTTGTTGATGATACCAAAACCATCGTAGATAAGAATACCGCCTGGCTTGATTTTGGGTTCGAACTTCTCAAGCGAGGGCTGGTTCAATACCACAGCGATGTCATACTTGCTGAGGATGGGCGAAGATATACGTTCGTCACTGACTATTACCGTCACGTTGGCTGTACCACCGCGCTGTTCAGGACCATAAGCAGGCATCCATGTTACCTCTTTATTGTCCATCAGTCCACTATATGCCAGAATCTTACCCATCGAGAGCACGCCCTGACCTCCGAAACCTGAAATGATTATTTCCTTTTTCATAACTTCTTACTTCTTACATCATACATCTTACTTCTCGCCTGTCGTGTCCTTGAGGTCTCCTTTAGGATAGAAGGGGAACATGTTCTCCTTCATCCATTCGTTAGCCTTAGCGGGAGAGAGCTTCCAACCACTGTTACAGGTAGAAACAAACTCTACGAGACTTGAACCCTTGCCAGCCATTGAAGCCTCGAATGCCTTACGCAGTGCCTTCTTGGCTTTCAGGATGGCACCTACAGTCTCGACACTCTGGCGTGTTACATAGCAGGTACCTTCCAAACCAGCGGCAATATCAGCCATTTTCAAAGGATAACCGTGCAACTGCGGATCACGACCGTAAGGACAAGTAGAAGTCTTCTGACCAATCAGCGTCGTAGGTGCCATCTGACCACCCGTCATGCCATAGATGGCATTGTTGACAAAGATGATGACGATATTCTCGCCACGATTCAGGGCGTGGATGGTCTCACAGGTACCAATACATGCCAAGTCGCCATCACCCTGATAGGTGAACACCAGACGGTCGGGCCAGCAACGCTTGATACCCGTAGCCAGTGCGGGAGCACGACCATGGGCAGCCTCCTGCCAGTCTATATCTATATAATTGTACGCGAAGACGGCACAGCCTACAGGGCTCACACCCACGGCTTTGTCTTCCATACCCATCTCTTCGATGACTTCGGCAATGAGCTTATGTACCACGCCGTGGCTACAGCCAGGGCAATAGTGCATATTGTTGTCGTTCATCAGCGTCGGCTTCTTGCAGACGATGTTCTCTGGACTAACTATTTGATTTCTATCCATAATCTTACATTACCTTCTTAAGTGCTTCCACAATTTCTTCAGGATCAGGAACGATACCACCCAGACGACCAAACTGCTCAACGGGCACCGCACCATTCACTGCCAGACGGACATCCTGTACCATCTGTCCGGCATTGATTTCAGCCACGAGGATGCCCTTCACCTTCTTCGACAACGCAGCAATCTGCTTCTCGGGGAAGGGGAACAACGTGATAGGACGGAACAAACCGACCTTGACACCCTGCTCGCGGGCTATCTCAACAGCCTTTTCAGCAATACGGGCTGCAGAACCGAATGCAACGATAGCGTATTCAGCATCGTCCATCAGCTGCTCTTCAAAGCGCACCTCGTTCTCTTGAATCTTAGCATATTTCTGTTGCAGGGCGATATTGCGCTGCTCCATAATCTCAGGTTTCAGTTCCAGCGACGTGATAACCACACGCTCTCTCCCACCCTTCGGCTTACCAGTCGAGGCCCATGGACACTGCTTAATCACCTCCTCGTCGGTACGACGGGGCTTGTAGGGCGGCAGCACCACCTTCTCCATCATCTGACCGATGACACCATCGCTCAGAATCATAGCTGGGTTGCGATACTTGAAAGCCAACTCGAAGGCAAGATCAACGAAATCAGCCATCTCCTGTACGGAAGAAGGAGCCAACACGATGACCTTGTAGTCACCATTACCACCACCACGGGTAGCCTGGAAATAGTCTCCCTGTGAAGGCTGAATGGTACCCAGACCAGGACCGCCGCGCTGCACGTTGACAAATACGCCAGGCACTTCAGCACCAGCCATATATGTGATACCCTCCTGCATCAGGGCAATACCAGGAGAACTGGACGAGGTCATGGCACGCTTGCCGGCACCGGCAGCACCATAGACCATATAGATAGAAGCCAGCTCGCTTTCAGCCTGCACCACCTGCATACCAGTGGTTTCCCAAGGTTTCAGCTCAGCCAACGTCTCAATCACTTCACTCTGCGGAGTAATAGGATAGCCGAAATAGCCGTCGCATCCGCAACGAATAGCAGCATGGGCAATCGCCTCATTGCCTTTCATCAATACAACTTCTTTCTCTTCCATTTTTACTCCTCCATCTTTTTACGATACACGGTGATACAGCCGTCCGGGCAGACAATGCCGCACGAAGCACAGCCCACACAGGCCTCCTCGTTCGTAGCCTCCACGTAGGGGTAGCCGTGCAGATTCACTTTGTTAGCCAGCGCAATGACCTTTTGGGGACAAGCTATGATGCACAACTGGCATCCCTTGCACCTTTCAGTATCCACCACGATGGCACCTTTCATTTTAGCCATAATCTTATTGTTAATGCATTAAATCCTGATTTTGGGGTGCAAAGGTACAAATAAGTGAGCAAAATGCAAAGAAAAATCCATCTTTTCTTTCATTTTCATGCAAAAGTTAGTTGTTTTATCGTTCAGTTGTTCAGACACCTGATGGCCAGCATGGTCAGGTCGTCGTTCGGCGCGGCACCGTTGCGGTGCGTCTCCACTGCCTGACGGAAACGTTCAACCACCTGCTTGGCACTGTCTGACTTCATCTGTTGCAGCATCTGCTGCAGCTGGTCGTCGCCGAACTGCTCCTGTGCCGGGTTTTCTGCCTCGTTCAGTCCGTCGGTATAGATGAACAGCAGTTTGCCGCTGATACAGTCCACTTCCTCGCCCACGAAGTCGAGCTCGGGCCACAGGCCGATGGGGGCGTTCGATTCCACGTCGATGAACTCGCCGTCCAGCAGTGGCGGGTTATGCCCGGCATTGCAGTAGTAGAGATGGCCGGTGGTGAGGTCGGCCTCGCCTATGAACATGGTGACGAACATGCCGTTGTCGTTGTTCTCCGACAGCTCGTTGTTCAGACGGGTGGCAATGTCGCTGGGCTTGCGCCGCTGCTTGGCCAGGGCACGGAACAGTCGGATGGCCTGCGCCATGAAGAGCGAGGCGGGAACACCCTTGCCGCTGACGTCGCCGAGACAGAAGTAGAGCTGGTTGTCGATGATTTCGAAGTCGTAGAGGTCGCCGCCCACCTCCTTGGCGGGGTTCATCAGGCCGTAGAGGTCCAGGTCGGTGCGATCGGGGAAGGTGTGCGGCACCATCGACATCTGAATGTCGCGGGCAATGCGCAGTTCGCTCTCTATGCGCTCCTTGGCCGACGTCGTCTCCTCCAGCTGGTCGTAGGCAACCGCCAGTTGGTGGTAGGCATGCTTCAGCCGGCGTGCCGCGAGTTGGCGGCGGTATAGGTAGAAACTGAGGAAGGCGATGACGAGCAGGGCGATGGCGCCCGTGGCAGCCATGATGACGTGGTGGGTGTGCTCCTTCTGCTCCTGGGCCTGCATCTTCGACTGGTATTCGCTCAGTTTCAAGTTCTTGTTGTGAGCCTCCAGACTGTCGTTCTTAATCTGCATGGTGGCGTTGGCCAGTTCGGCGTCGCGGTTTTTCAGTGTCAGCACCAACGCCTCCTCCTCCAGTTGTTTGTGGGCCAGCTCGTCGGCAGCCATGTCCAGCTGCATCTGCTGGTTGCGCAGCTTCAGCTCCTTGGCTTCCAGTTCCACGCGCCCCAGGTCCATGGCCGCCGTCATCTCCATCAGCAGGTGGTTGTTGCGCGTGTTGTTGATGGAGTCGCGCATCCTCCAGTATGCTATCTGGCCGATATAAGCCTGACGGTAGTCGCCCATGCGTTTATAGATAAGGTGGCGAATGTCAAGTCGGAACAGCGGCGACCTCAGTTTGTCGCTCAGCGCCAATGCCTCTTCGTACTGGTGGTCGTTGATTTTTCGCCATACCTCGATAACGGGACCGCTTGTGTCGTCGCGTCCGTAAGCCTGCTTGGCTTTCTCGCGCTCGGCATAGGCATGGTTGAACTCCCGCTCGTAGTCGGCAGCGTTCCTGACGCGATAGATGGTGGTGTCCGACTTGCTCAGACAGATGACCGACCATGCGTTCAGCCTGTGCATCGCCGTCACGTTGGGTTCCTTCAGGGCTTGTTCGGCATTGCGGATGGCCTCTTGGCACCTTTTCATTGTCAGGCTGATGCGGGCCAACTCTATCCACGAGGCTGCGGCACTCTCGTTGGGGAAGTTCTGGTGCAGATAGCTGATGGCCTTCTTGAAGTTCTGCGTGCCCTCCTCGTAGTCGCCCATCATGGCCTGTATGGTTCCCATGACGTGGGTGCCCGTGTAGATGCCGAATTTATGGTCGTGGTTCAGTGCATGTTGCTGCATGTCCTTGGCAGTCAGCTGTCCCCTGTTGCGCTGCTGACGGTTGGCGAAGTAGAGTGCCTGGTTGGCCCATGCCTTGTAGAAGGTGCGTTCGTCGCCAGCCTTCTGGGCAGCCTCCTTCAGCCGGTTGGTCACGTCCATGAAGGCCGCCTGGTCGTTTTTGTTGTAGAGCTGGTACATCTGTTTCTGCAGCTCTGCCATGTCTTCGGCGGCCACCGGCTGTGCCCACGACGGCAGCGAGGCCGCCATCAGAAACAGGATGATAACGATGTGCTTTGCCATATTTTCAGTTGATGTCTTAATTTAGTGGCAAAATTAGTAACTATTTCTTAAACATCAAAATATTATCACCAAAAAAATTACTTGCCGCCTCCACCTGCATTATTGAGATATAACTCAGATTCCATGTCAATATCGGGTGTTTTGTAACTGTATGCAACAGCCTCCGCCAGACTACAGAGGTCGGAGCCGAATGCTGTTTCGTCGAGCAAAAGCTGGCAGTTGCTGCGTAGCCAGTTGCCCATGGCGCCCTCGCGGCTGACGATGATGCCGGCAGCAGCCACGTCACCGCCACGACCCAGCACGAAGTTGAAACGGTCGCCGGCAAACACAAAGGCCGAGAAGTTCAGTTCGTTCTTCCTGTTCGGACATGGGAAACGGCCCTGACTGTCCACTATCTCCGTCGTCATCGGAGCATCTGAGCCGTCAGCATTGACAGGGTCGAGCACGAGACGGGCAAACGCCACATTATAATTGGCTTCATGTTTCTGAACGGTGACAAACGTCACCATGTCGCCACGTTGCAGTCCCCATGCCGTGACAAAGTCGGCATAGGTACAGCCAGGCGTAGCGACATAAGCCTTGTGGCCCTCTGCAGCATCGATGCCCACCGTGACCACTGGCAGATGACCTTCGGAAATGATGGCTGCAAAGGGTGTCCACTTCTCACTGTTAATAGGGGTGAACTGATAGAAATGTCCCAGCGTCTGCCCCGACTTCATCAGCGACATTGCGTGCTCACTAAGGTACTTCAAGTTTACCTTCTTGAACTTGTTCATACACTCGAAGGCGTTGTCGCAGTCTTCGAACGTATGGTTACAGATATCCTTCAACTGGCTGTAGCTCTTGTTGACAGCCTTGACAAGAACCCGATGCTGTGACTGCTCAAACGTCTTAGGATTCTTCGGTCGGGTGTTAGTCCTCACAATGGTCTTTCCCAGTCGCTGGTAGTACGTCTTGTTACCAACTCTTCCTACAGCCCCGTACATGTCTTTCGTCATTTCTGCCATAATCCTTATACTATTTAGTTGATGTTATACTACAATTTATTTCATGTTCTTCCCTATTTTAACTCTACTATATCTCTAATACAATAACTAGAGATGAACTAGAGATGAATTAGAGATGAACTAGAGATGAATTAGAGATATACTGTTGGCAAAGATAAGAATTATTGTTGAAACTTCCAAATAAAACAAGAGAAATCTTCTTTTTTTAACGAATCATTCTACAGCAACGAACAAAAGATGTATGTATTTGGGTTATTTTGACAAAATGGGTATCAAAAAGGTTTGATTTTGTGCAGCGACTTTCAAAAATCGCAAAAATTGTTTCAAAATCTGCAAAATCTTCGCCAATTGTTGTTTGGGGCGAGGTGGTTTAATTATTTTTGCTTATCTTTGCACTGGCAAAAAGATAAATCAACATCCAAAATGATAATTAATAATATGGTATTAGTAGTGAAAAAGATTGTGTTTTTGTGCGTAGCTCTGCTGGTGGCAGGCGTGACGCTTGCCGCTCAGCAGAAGCCTACGGATCAGGAGAAACCACAGCCCTCAGAGCAGGAGATGGCAATGGTGCAGCGCATCAGTGAACTACAGATGAGTGGCAGCGATTCCGACTTCTATGAGGCGCAACAGACGTACATGGACTATCTGGAGCGCCGCCAGGAATGGGAAAAGTACTATCGTACGTGGATGAATCGTGTCATATATGAAGTGAACCATAAGCACTTCCATCGTGCCTTTATCGAAATTCATCACCTTACTGATCATATTAAAGAGCACCATCAGGAGCGGTATCTCTACATCTCGAACATGGGACTGGGCTTTTTCTACAATGGCCGCAACCAGCCGGAAATGGGCGAGAAGTTCTTCAGGCGTGCTCTGCAGGGCATCGATGCCGAGAAGGAGCCTGTGGCAGTGTTCAATGTCTATCTCTCGCTGGCACAGTCGCTCAGTTTCAAACGTCCTGCCGAGGCCATGGCATGTCTTGACAGTCTGCCGCAGCAAATGCTTGCTAACCCGATGTATGAGAGCGGTGTGTTGGGCTATCGCTGTATTATTGCCAACAAGATGGGCGACCGCGAGGCTTTCTACCGCTATTTTGCCAAGTATGACAGTATCCGCTCGAATCTGCCTGCGCAGTTTAATGCTGCCAACCTGCAGCAGGTGATGGTGTGCCATAGCCTGATGCAGAACGACTATCAACGAGCCCTCGCCTGGTGCGACTCACTTGACGTGCCGCTGATGGCTACAGAACTGCGCATCAACGTCTATGAACAGATGGGCGATTGGGAACGGGCATTCCGTGCCTCGGAGCTGAAAGACAGTCTGGTGCAGGCTGACGAGCGTGAAGCGTTGGAGTTACACATGGCTGATATGGCGCATGATATCGACATGCTTCAGGCTGAGCATGACAAGGCTGAGATACGCCGCGTACAATTGGTGATAGTTGGCTTGATGGCTTTGGCTATCATTGCCCTGCTCGTAGGCATGCTTGTCTATCGCCACAAGAAGAACCGCCGACTGCGGGAGCAGTTCCTGCAGTTGCAGGAGGCGCGACGCAGCACTGAGGCAGGACAAGCCATTCGTCGTGCCTTTGTGAGCACGATTTATGAGAAGCTGAAGTCGCCTATCAACGTACTGATGGGCTATGCGCACATCTTCAACAACCCTGATTTCCTCTTGAAACCGGAAGAGCGTCCCAAGCGGTACAGCGACATCCTTGCTGCCGCCCGGAGCATAGAGTCGCTGATTGACCCTGTCATCGACTCGTTTGCTCAAGGAACTACTGGCATTACCAACGAGGAGAGGGATATCTGCATGAAAGCACTCCGTTCGCCGCTGCTAACACTGATTAGTACCTCAGAGATTATCATTGACGGAAACGGACAGATACCTCACGATGAATATATGCAGCTGCGGGCTGACGTATGCCATAATGCTTACCATGTAGCCACCTCGGCTAACCAGTTGATTCTGTTCAGCCTTTACGGCGACGATATTCCAACACCCCGGCAGGACAGAATAGGCTTGAACGAAGTGGTACGTTCCGTCATGAACAGTTACGATATTCATCCTTCTGCTATTTATAAGAAGCGTACAGTGGTTACGGCGTTCAAGACCGAAGTGGCAAACGACGTGATGATTAATACCAACCCGCTATTGCAGGACTTGTTGAACTGTCTGCTTGACAATGCTGATAAGTATGCTACAGGCGGCTCTGTACTGGTAACCTGTCATGCTAACGTCGAAGGAAAATACGCCATATCCATCGCCAATGAGGGACCAGTCGTCCCTGCTGCTGATGCCGAGCGCATCTTCGAACCCTTTGTCCGTCTGTATTCCGACGAACATAGTCTTGGCATTGGCCTGCCTCTGGCTCGCCGCCTCGCCATATCTATGGGTTACAAAGTTACCCTCGACCCAGCATATACCAGCGGAGCCCGTTTCGTTATCACGGGGCTATGACCATTCTCTGAATCGTTCTCTGACGGCTCAGCGTTTGCAGGATGAAATAAGGGACTTGTGAAAGAAAAATGATTTTTCCTTTGGTATTTCGCGCAATTTGCACTACCTTTGCACTGAATATGGAGAAGTTGACATTCACACTGGAAGAAAAAGAAGAAACCCTCACCTTGTATCAGCAAGTACGTGATTACATTATTGACTCGCTGCAAAAAGGTGATGAGGAGCATATGCGACATCATTTGATGAACGCCATTGAGAATCATCAGGTCAATCGTAATGTGTTTGGACTGAATCCTATCCTACTCAGTTTCCAAACTGCTTTGTTGGTAGTCGAGGAAATAGGGCTTAGGCGCGATGCAGTGATTGCTATATTGCTGCGCCCCAGTGTCGAGGAGGGTTATCTGACCATTGACGATGTCCAGGCTGACTATGGCGAATCAGTGGCGCGTATCTTACGTGGACTTCAACGCATCCAACAACTGTATAAAAAAAATCCTGTCATCGAGTCGGAGAACTTTCGCAACCTGCTATTGTCATTTGCAGAGGACATGCGTGTCATCCTCATCATGATTGCCGATCGCGTAAACCTGATGCGTCAGATTCGTGACACAGAACAGAAGCAGTCACAACGCGAAGTCAGCGAAGAAGCAGCTTATCTTTATGCCCCACTCGCCCACAAACTGGGTCTTTACAAACTGAAGAGCGAACTGGAAGACCTTTCGCTGAAATATCTGGAACATGACGCCTACTATCATATCAAAGGAAAGCTGAGCGAAACCAAAAAAAGTCGTGATGCCTATATAGACCGTTTCATCAAGCCTATTGAGGAACGTTTGTCAGAAGCAGGACTGAAGTTTCATATCAAGGGACGTACCAAGTCGATACATTCCATCTGGCAAAAGAT
>JAEEGJ010010386.1_pt1 | contig 24264 bp, 19 predicted proteins | sample 8958761 | NCBI WGS metagenome assembly JAEEGJ01 (sample SAMN16246546, study PRJNA631951) | gut metagenome | biome: gut microbiome; feature: rumen; material: RS-attached | host: Bos | place: Iran: Karaj | collected 2018-10 | reverse complement strand
CACCCTGTGCGGCAATAGAGTGAGCACGACGGGGTGAGTCCTGAATACAGAAATTATATACGTTGAAGCCCATCTCGGCAAGTGAAGCTGCAGCACTGGCGCCGGCAAGACCGGTACCTACAACGATAACGTCCAGCTTCAGCTTGTTCTTGGGATTGACGAGACGCTGGTGAGCCTTATAGTTGGTCCACTTCTCTGCTATTGGGCCTTCGGGAATTCTTGAATCTATTTTCTTTGTCATAGTCAATTACTATTTTTCAGATTACACCATATTATTACTCACCCATCATACGGCCGCTTTCTCCGTGTGCCTTGCAACAATGAGCCTTATCCTGGCATCCGCCTTTCATCATTGGACAGTCGGGCAACATAGGACAAGCCTTCTGAGCATAGCATGCCTCCTCTGTAGGCTCCTCAGCAGCTTCGTTGAAGTCTGCAGGACGATAGCCGGCAGCAAAAGCAACCACAACGGCAATAAACATTGCAACGATGATAGTGGTATAAGCTGCGCTGATACACTTCCAACGGTTGAACCAAACCTTACCGTTCCAACCCAATGTCTGAAGAGCACTCCAGAAACCATGAGTCAGATGGAACCACAAAGCAATCAACCATACTACATAAATAGCAGCATAGCAAGGAGAAGAGAAGGTCTTGGCAATGTAGCCAACACCGTCTGTTGCTGCAATCTCGTTCTCGATACCTGCCAACTCGGCATACATCATGTTGTACCAGAAATTGTACAGGTGAAGACCCATACCTAATACAACAATCAGACCAAGAACCAGCATGTTCTGGCTGGCCCACTCTACCTTGTCAGGCTTGCTGGTAACAGCATACTTGCTGGTACCACGAGCCTTACGGTTCTGAATTGTAAGCCAAATAGCAAAAATGAAATGAAGAGCTACCAAGCCTGCCAAACCGATAGTTGCCACAACAGCATACCAGTTGGCACCCAGGAACTCACAAATCATATTGTAACCCTTTGCACTGATAAGGGCTACTACGTTCATTGACGCATGAAAGGTCATGAACAGGATAAGCGCAATGCCAGTTACAGACATTACAACCTTCCTACCGATTGATGAATTGATTAACCACATAAATCATTGAATTAAATTATTGAATATTATGTTATTTTGCAGCCTTATACCTAATAAATAGGATATTATATCGTGCAAAATTACATTAAAAAAGTGATTTGAACAAGATTTTGGCTCAAATGTTAAGAGAAAGTCGTAATTTTGCAGCTAAATTGAGTGCCAGAATAATATGGAAATGAATTTTGATGTGGTTGTAGTGGGTGCTGGACACGCCGGATGTGAGGCTGCAGCAGCCAGTGCAACTTTGGGAGCGAAAACCTGCCTTATAACAATGGATATGAACAAGATTGCACAGATGAGCTGCAATCCTGCTGTTGGCGGCATTGCTAAAGGACAGATTGTAAGGGAGATTGATGCATTAGGCGGACATATGGCAGAAGTTACTGACCGTACCGCCATTCAATTCCGTATGCTGAACCGTAGCAAAGGACCAGCCATGTGGAGTCCTCGTGCCCAGTGCGACAGAGGAAAATTCATCTGGACCTGGCGTGAGATTCTTGAGAACACGCCCAATCTGCATATCTGGCAAGATCAAGTAAAGGAACTCTTGGTAAAGGACAAGCAGGTAACAGGCGTACTTACCTACATGGATGTAATCATAAACGCCAGATGCGTGGTGATAACATGCGGAACATTTCTGGACGGCCTGATGCACATAGGCAGGACTAAACTGCCTGGAGGAAGATGCGCAGAGCCCCCAAGCCTGCACCTGACAGAGAGTATCACACGCCATGGAATAACAGCCGGCAGAATGAAGACAGGAACTCCGGTGCGAATAAACGGAACATCGGTACACTTCGACGAGATGACGGTTCAGCCAGGGGATACCGACTTCCACAAATTCTCCTATATGGGAGAACCAAGGAACCTTCCACAACTGCCTTGCTGGATTACCTATACCAACAAGCAGGTACACGAGAGGTTGATGGCTTCCATAGCCGATTCGCCACTTTTTAATGGACAGATCCAGAGTATAGGGCCCCGTTATTGCCCTAGCATAGAGACAAAACTGGTTACATTTGCAGATAAAGACGAACATCAGCTTTTCCTGGAGCCTGAAGGAACCAATACCAACGAGTATTATCTGAACGGCTTCAGTAGCAGTCTTCCTATAGACGCTCAGTTGGAGGCATTAAGGATGATACCTGCCTTCAGGGATCTGGAAGTGTATCGTCCTGGCTATGCCATAGAATACAACTACTTTGACCCAACACAATTAAAGCACTCTTTAGAGAGCAAGTTGGTGGACGGTCTGTTTATGGCAGGACAAGTGAACGGAACCACCGGATATGAAGAAGCTGCCGGACAAGGCATTGTAGCAGGCATAAATGCAGCCAAAAAGTGCGGTGGAAGCGAGCCTTTTACTATGAAGAGAGACCAGTCTTACATAGGCGTTCTGATAGACGATTTGGTAACAAAGGGTGTAGACGAGCCTTACCGCATGTTCACCAGTCGTGCTGAATACAGAATTCTTCTTAGACAAGATGATGCAGATGCACGTCTAACGGAATTAAGCCACAACCTGGGTCTTGCCTCAACAGAAAGATGCAATCATTGGTTGAAGAAGAAAGCTGCAATAGAAGAATTGGAAAACTTCTGCCAGAACTACAGCGTGAAGGCTGCTTATATAAACGAAGGATTAAAAGCCTTAGGAAGTACAGAGCTGCAACGTGGCTGTAAACTGATTGATTTGATAGCACGGCCAGGACTTACATTAGATAACCTGTCAAATCTGATTCCTGCACTGAAGGAAAAAATTGAATCCATTTCTGACAGAAAGGAAGAAATTGTAGAAGCTGCAGAAATCAAGATGAAGTATAGCGGCTACATTACAAGAGAAAGAGAATTGGCAGACAAAATGATAAGACTGGAAAATATCAAGATAAAAGGCAAATTCGACTACAACTCTCTGCAGTCTCTTTCAACAGAAGCACGTCAGAAACTCACGCGTATAGATCCTGAAACTATGGCACAAGCCAGCCGTATTCCAGGCGTCAGTCCCAGCGATATAAATGTACTGCTGGTACTCATGAGAAGGTAAAGGAACACTTTAACATAAGTGCAAGTTTCACGTGAAACAAAATTATGCTACACGCCTGAAAATCAATGAATAACATAAAACAAACAAAAGCATATGAACAATCCAAAATTACTTGAAAACCTAAGGGTGATACCCAACTTTCCCAAGGAGGGAATTATGTTTCAGGACATCAGCACACTCTTTGATAAAGCAGAATGCCTGAAGATAATGTGCGACGAAACTGTAGACCTATACAAGGATAAAGGAATCACAAAAATCGTTGGAATAGAGAGTCGCGGGTTCCTTCTGGCAAGTGCTGTTGCAAAAGAACTGAATGCTGGCGTTGTTATGTGCAGAAAACCTGGCAAATTACCTGGTGAAACTGTACAAATGACCTACGAAAAGGAATACGGAACAGATACTGTATGCATCCATAAAGGCAGTATCTCTGAGGACGATGTGGTATTGTTGCATGATGATTTGCTAGCAACAGGTGGTTCGATGAAAGCGGCCTATGATCTGGTAAAGATGTTTAATCCCAAGAAAATATACATCAACTTCATTATAGAACTTACTATAGAAGGATTGCATGGACGCGATGTATTCGATAAGGATGTAGAAATAACTACCCTATTGAAGGTATAAACCAAGAAAAGCAACAAAAGAATGGCCAACTTATCGGAAAAAGAGAAGATTCAAGCCTATCTGAAGAGTATTGTGCTTAGCATGCCAGAAAAACCTGGCTGCTACCAATACTTCGATGAAAATGGCACAATCATATACGTTGGCAAAGCAAAAAACCTAAAGAGAAGAGTATATTCTTACTTTAGCAAAGAGCACGAGAATAGAAAAACAGCTATTCTTGTCAGTAAAATCAGAGATATCAAATATACCGTCGTAAATACCGAAGAAGACGCCCTTTTATTGGAAAATAACCTGATAAAAGAGTGGAATCCCAGGTATAATATCCTCCTGAAAGACGGAAAAACCTACCCTAGCATCGTTGTAACCAATGAATTTCTGCCTCGCATCTTCCAAACCAGGAAAATCAACAAGAAATTTGGGACCTATTTTGGCCCATACAGCCACGTTCCAACGATGTATGCCCTACTGGATCTGATTAAGAACCTGTACCCTTTAAGAAGATGCCATGAAATCATCACTCCAGAGAGCATCGAGAAGGGGAAACACAAGGAATGTCTGGAATATCATATAAAGAACTGTAAAGCACCTTGTACGGGCCGGCAGAGCGTAGAGGAATACCTAAAGCATATTGCAGAAGCCAAGGAAATCCTGAAAGGAAATACAGCCGATTTGCAACGCCAGATGATGGCAGAAATGAAGCAACTGGCCAGCGAACAGAGGTTTGAAGAGGCAGAAGTTATCAAGAAGAAGTACATGCTGCTGGAGAACTACAGAAGCCGTAGCGAGGTGGTAAGCAATACTCTGCACAACATAGACGTCTTCAATATTGAAAGCGACGAGAAGGTAGCCTACATCAACTTCCTGCACGTTACAAATGGCTGTATCAACAAGGCATTTACCTTTGAATATGAGAAGAAAATGCAGGAAACCGACCAGGATCTGCTGGTTATGGGAATAGTTGAAATGAGGCAAAGATATGGTAGTGAAAGTAAGGAAGTTATAGTTCCGTTCCCCGTGGAACAATTCACGCAAAGCTTTAAGTTAACTGTTCCACAGAAAGGCGATAAAAAGGTGCTTTTGGACCTAAGCAGACAGAACGTTCTACAATACAAAAAGGACAGGCTCAGTCAAGCCGAGAAGCTGAATCCGGAGCAGAAATCCACCCGTCTGATGAAAGAGCTACAGGATGCCTTACAGTTGCCTACCCTACCCATGCAGATAGAGTGTTTTGACAACTCAAATATCAGCGGAACAGATGCTGTTGCAGGCTGTATAGTCTTCAAGAAATGTAAGCCCAGCAAACAAGACTATCGTAAATACATTATAAAGGAGGTACAAGGCCCTGACGACTATGCCAGCATGCAGGAGGTGGTAAGGCGCAGATACAAGCGAATGATAGAGGAAGGAAGCGCCCTACCCGACCTTATAATTACGGATGGAGGAAAGGGCCAAATGGAGGTCGTAAGGAAGGTTGTAGAGGACGAATTAGGCCTGCAAATACCCATTGCCGGATTGGCTAAAGACGACAAGCACAGGACCAATGAACTGCTCTACGGATTTCCTCAGCAAGTGATAGGATTAAAGACTGACAGTCCCCTATTCCGACTGCTGACACAAATACAGGACGAGGTACACAGATATGCCATTACCTTCCATCGCGACAAACGCAGTAAGCATCAGATTGCCAGCGAGTTAGACACCATAGAAGGTATAGGACCAAAGACTAAGGAACTGCTCCTGAAGAAGCTTCATAGCGTGAAACGTATTAAGGAAGCAGAGAAGAGCGCTTTGGAGGAGCTTATAGGCCCATCTAAAGCACAAATCATATACAATCACTTTCATTCCGTAGGCTAAGATTTCAAGAAAAACAAGAGGCCTTTTCTGTTTTCTGTAATAGAAAAAGTATTTATTCAAGCACGTATTCTCTATTCCAAAGTTTGGAATGGCCATTTCAGACTTTGGGATGTACATTCCAAACTTTGGAATGCACGTTTCAGACCCTGAAAAAGAAAATATACCATAATGAAAAAAGAATTAAGACGGGCATGAAAAACATAAAAAAAGCAAAAAACAGATAAGAATCAAATAATTATAGTACCTTTGCAATAAGCAAATCACCAAATATGAGAGTCGTTATACAAAGAGTTTCACATGCCAGCGTAACCATAGAAGGCCAGAAGAAAAGCCAGATAGGAGCAGGATTTCTCATTCTGTTAGGCATAGAACAAGCTGATACACAAGAAGATATAGCTTGGTTGGTACGCAAGATAATAGGGCTGCGTGTCTTTGACGACGAGAATGGCGTGATGAATAAGGATATCCTGGAAACAGGAGGCGACATTATTGTCGTCAGTCAGTTTACGCTGATGGCAAGTTACAAGAAAGGGAACCGTCCCAGTTGGATCAGGGCAGCAGGTCACGAGGTGGCTATACCATTATATAATAGCTTCGTTGAGCTGCTTACAGAGGCCCTTGGCAAGCCCGTTGGAACAGGCGAATTTGGCGCTGACATGAAGGTTGAACTGCTAAACGACGGACCTGTAACAATTTGTATGGACACTAAAAACAAGGAGTGAAAGAAAATGACAAGAATAGTCAATAATATATTCCGTTTAGGTTTATTGATGATTGGACTTGCAATTATCGTACCAATTATCCAATGGTGGTTACTATTATCCTTATTTTTCACAGAAATCTATGGATATAGCATTCTAGGAATAAGTGTATATACAATACTATATTGGGGTGGATTAATTCTCATATTACCTAAAATGATTTTAGAGATTGGGAAAGGGAGAATTATTGGTAATCTTTTAATTATATTCGTAATACTATTGATTGGATACATTTTCTATTATGGTGATATAAAAATTGGGTGTTGTTTTACAGAACCAGAAGAAACAAACATTTGTGAATATGACACTACGAGAAGCGCAAGATAAAGTAGATCAGTGGATTAAGACCTATGGCGTCAGGTATTTCAACGAGCTGACGAATATGGCCGTCCTGACAGAGGAAGTAGGAGAACTGGCCAGAATTATGGCTCGCGAATATGGGGAACAATCCTTCAAGGAAGGCGAGAAACAAGACCCCAGCGAGGAAATGGCAGACATCCTGTGGGTACTGATCTGCCTGGCCAACCAGACGGGCGTGGACCTGACAGAAGCGCTTCAGAAAAGCTTTGAAAAGAAAACCTTACGTGATAAGGAAAGACATATAAACAACCCCAAACTGAAAGACATTTAAAAGAGAAATATTATGGAACAGAACAAGTACGAAGAGGCCCTTGCGAAGTACAATACTAAGCTGGACGATGCCGATGTAGCAAAGAAAGTTGCCCAAATCATCGAGGAAAAAGTACCTGAGAACGATACGCTAGAAGTAAAGAAATTCCTGATGGGAAGTGTGGAACTGACCACCCTGAAGACCACAGACAGCGAGGAGAGTGTTCTGAAATTCACAGAGCGTGTGAACGACTTTGACAACACCTACCCCGACCTTCCACACGTAGCCACCATCTGTGTTTATCCCTGCTTTGCCAGCATCGTAAGTCAGAGCTTGGAGGTTGAAGGCGTTGAGGTAGCCTGCGTAAGCGGTTCCTTCCCCTCTTCTCAGGCCTGCATAGAGGTTAAGACCGTTGAGACAGCCTTAGCTGTAAGAGACGGAGCAACAGAGATAGACATCGTGATGAGCGTTGGCAAGTTCCTAAGTGGTGATTACGAGACACTTTGCGATGAAATCAGCGAATTAAAGGCCATCTGTGGCGAGAAGAAGATGAAGGTAATCCTGGAAACAGGTCTGCTGGGAAGTGCCGAGAACATCAAGAAGGCCAGCATCCTGGCCATGTATGCCGGAGCCGACTACATAAAGACCAGCACAGGCAAAGAGAAACCAGCTGCCACACCCGAGGCTGCCTATGTAATGTGTCAGGCCATCAAGGAATATTATGACCAGACAGGAATCCAGATTGGTTTCAAACCAGCCGGAGGTCTGAACACGGTTCATGACGCCCTTGTTTATTATACAATAGTAAAAGAGGTGCTGGGAGAAAAATGGCTCACCAACCAATACCTTCGTCTGGGAACAAGTCGACTGGCAAATCTGCTCTTGAGTGAAGTTGTTGGCGAAGAGGTGAAATTCTTCTGATTTTGACATCGTGACATTGCAAAATTCACGTGCAGATGGCAAGGAAGAAGAGAAGAATTCATTCTCGTGAGGCCTAAATCGGCTATATTCCGTTGTAGTTCAAAAGATTGCGTGCTATAAATCCTGTATAAGAATTTATCTAATCTAGAAAGAAATGAGAAAAATTGCAGTTTTACCCCTCGTTTTGGGATGCATTCTGTTATCATCATGTGTGGTAAGCAAGAAAAAGTATGAAATTGCCGAAGCAGGAAGATGGGCTGCTCTTTATAGCAGAGACAGCCTAGCAGATCTGTTGGGTCAGAGCAGAGACAGCTATGCCGCTCTTGACAAAAGATGCAACAGTCTGTTACGAGACACTACCCTACTGAAAGGAAGCATCAGAAACTACCAATCGCTGCTGGCCAACAATCAGGACGAAAACAAAAAACTGATTGCCTCACTCTCAGAACGTGAACGTACAATCGTAGAACTTCAGAACGTCATCAACGAGCAGAACCAGAAAGTCAAGAATCTGCTGAATAGTGTCAAGGATGCGTTGAAAGGTTTCAGTAGCGATGAACTGACAGTCAGAGAGGAAGGCGGAAAAGTCTATGTGGCTATGAGCGACAAGCTACTCTTTGAATCAGGAAAAGCCATTGTGAACCAACAAGGCCAGGAGGCACTAGGTAAACTGGCAGAAGTGCTGAACAAGCAGACAGAGATAGAAGTGATGATTGAAGGACATACAGACAACGTGCCCATCAAGACCGCTATCTATCAGGATAACTGGGACTTAAGTGTTATCCGTGCTACAAGTGTAGTAAGAATTCTGACAGAGACCTATGGCGTTAGTCCTTTGCAGATTCAGCCTTGTGGAAGAGGCGAATACAAACCTGTTGCAGACAATGAGACAGCAGAAGGAAAGTCGAAGAACCGTCGTACGGAGATAATAATGGCTCCCAAGTTGGACAAGCTCTTCAAGATGCTGGAGAACAATTAATACTTACGCTCAGCCACAAAGCTGACAAGTGAGTGTAGGGATTCTGCAACGGCAGGGTCCCTACATTCGTCTATAAGGCCGTCTGCCATCATACGGAACTCGTTCATAGCCCAATAAGCATATTCTATACCACCGTTCTCTATGGTAAACGCAACCAGTTCTTCTATATCCTGCTTGGTAGCTTCGCCACGTCTGACTTTCAACGCTTTAGCAAGCATCTCCTCGTTCTTGGTCTTGTTTACTACATGAATGACAGGAAGGGTCAATTTGCCTTCCTTCATATCATTGCCTGCAGGTTTTCCTACATCCGTCTTGGCGTCATAGTCAAAGATATCATCCTTCAACTGGAAACAGGTACCCACCAAATGACCAAAACGACGCATACGTTCAGCCCCCTCTTCAGAACCACCTGAAGCAAGAACGCCCAACTGGGCAGCAACAGCAAACAGGCTGGATGTCTTCTTACGGATAACCATATAATAAGAGGCTTCGTCCAGCTTCTCGGCATCCAGATTGGCCAACTGCAACAGTTCGCCATCGGCTAATGTCTCACCCAGATTGGCAACCACATCAACCACCTTTGCATCACCCGTCTGGGCAGCATGATGAAGGGCTCTGCTTAGGATAAAATCCCCTACCAGAACAGCAATCTGATTCGTCATTAAAGCATTTACAGAAGCCTGTCCTCTGCGTCTGTCGCTCTCGTCCACCACATCATCATGCACCAAACTGGCTGTATGCAGCAACTCCAGCGCCAAAGCCACATCATAAACCTTCTGGTTCACCTTACCAAAAAGGCTGGCAGAGAGGAAGACAAGAGTTGGTCTGACCAGCTTTCCCTTCTTCTGCAACAGGTGATCCAGGGCTTGCTGAAGCAATGCGTTATCGCTCTGAAGCGTGGCAACAAACTGCTGTTTGTATTGCTCCAAAAAGTCGGCAACAGGTTTTTGTAAGTCCTCTAATGAGTTCATCTAATACACTTTTGAACTGCAAAAATACACAAAAATGATGACCATTTCACTTTTTTTCCATAATTTTACCGAATAAAATTCAATAATGTATGCCCAAACTCTATCTTTTAGACGCTTATGCCCTTATTTACAGGGCGTATTATGCCTTTTTGAAGAACCCCAGAATTAACTCGAAGGGAGAAAACACATCGGCCATTCTTGGCTTTGTGAACACCCTGGAGGAAGTTATACAGAAGGAGCACCCCACCCATCTGGGCGTTGCCTTCGACCCTTCTGGAGGTACATTCCGACATGAAGCCTACCCTGAATATAAAGCACAACGCGAGGAGACGCCAGAGGCTATCCGCTTTGCCGTACCTATTATAAAAAGGTTGCTTCAGGCATACAACATCCCTATTCTGGAAGAGCCCGGCTACGAGGCCGACGATGTGATAGGCACCCTATCCCATCAGGCAGATCAGCAGGGGATAGATACCTATATGATGACGCCCGATAAGGACTACGGACAATTGGTAACAGAGCATGTAAAGATGTACCGTCCTGCCGTCGGAAAGAATGCCGAAGAGATTCTGGGCCCTGCTGAGGTAAGCCAAAAATGGGGTATCTCCTCCCCTACCCAAGTTATTGATATACTCGGACTTATGGGAGATGCTGTGGACAATATCCCAGGTTGTCCTGGTGTAGGAGAGAAGACAGCCTCTAAGTTGGTTCAGGACTTTGGCAGCATAGAGAATCTGATACAGAACACAGACAAGCTGAAAGGCGCTCTGAAGGAAAAGGTAGAGAACAACATAGAGCAGATAAAGACCAGCAAATGGCTGGCCACCATCAAGACAGATGTACCCATACAGTTGGATATGGAGATGCTCAAGGTGGAGGAACCCAACCAAGAAGCCTTGCAGAAAATCTTCGAGGAACTGGAGTTCCGTACCCTTATGCGCAAGAAGATTGCATCCCCTACTCCACTTCCTGCCTCCAAGCCCGAAAAAAAAGGAAATGCCATACAAGGCGACCTATTCAGCGGATTTGGTGATGAGGGCGAGACAGCAGAAGGTGCTGAGGAGACAACCATCAACAACGGCATGCTTCGTTACAGCAAGGAAACAGCTGATTATCAATTGGTTGATACACCAGAAAAGATGGATACCCTTGTGGCTACCCTACAAGGAGCCAAAGAGATATGCCTGGATACAGAAACCACCAGCACAGATCCCATTCAGGCACGTCTGGTAGGCCTTAGTTTCAGCATTAAAGAGGGACAGGCCTGGTATGTTCCTGTATTCGAGAACCAAGAGGCTGTAGAGCGCTTCCGTCCTGTCTATGAGAACCCTAATATAATAAAGGTAGGACAGAACCTGAAATACGACCTGCAGGTGCTGCAGAACCACGGCATAGAGCTGCAGGGACGCATGTTCGACACCATGATTGCCCATTACCTACTCCACCCCGAAATGCGACATGGAATGGATTATCTGGCAGAAGCCTATCTGCACTATCAGACCATCCATATCGATGAGCTTATCGGAACAGGTAAGAAGCAGAAATCTATGTCAGACCTGAGTCCTGAAGAAGTCTGTGCCTATGCCTGCGAAGATGCGGATATCACACTGAGACTGAAGAACTTATTTGCTCCAGAACTGGAGAAAGAAGGACTGACAGACCTCTTCTGGCAGATAGAGATGCCACTGATGCCCGTCCTGGCCTATATGGAACGCAATGGTGTGTGCATAGATACCAAAGGACTGAAGGAAACTTCTGTGCTGTATTCTCAGGAGATGCAACGCATAGAAGAAGAAATCTACCAGCTGGCAGGCGTACACTTCAATATTGCCAGTCCTAAGCAGGTAGGTGAAATCCTCTTCGACCAGATGAAGATTACCAACAAGCCCAAGAAGACAAAGACGGGTCAGTATGCCACTACGGAAGAGATTCTAATCAGCCTGAAGAGCAAGAATCCTATTGTCGGTAAAATTCTGGAATACAGGGGATTAAAGAAACTGCTCAATACATACATTGACGCTCTTCCCCTCTTAATAAATCCAGAGACGGGACACATACATACCTCGTTCAATCAGGCTGTGACCACAACAGGACGACTCTCTTCCTCTAACCCCAACCTACAGAATATCCCTGTCAGGGACGAACAAGGAAAAGAGGTCAGAAAAGCCTTTATACCAGAAGAGGGCCAGGAGTTCTTCTGTGCCGACTATAGCCAGATTGAGTTGCGTATTATGGCTCATCTGAGTGGCGATGAGAATCTGATAGAAGCCTTCAATGCAGGACAGGATATCCATGCAGCCACAGCAGCCAAGATATTCCACAAATCCCTAGAGGAGGTCTCCAGCGATGAACGTCGTAAGGCCAAGACAGCTAACTTTGGTATCATCTATGGTATCTCAGCCTTTGGCTTGGCTGAACGTATGGATGTATCCAGAACAGAAGCTAAGGAGCTGATTGACGGATACTTCCTGACTTATCCGGGTGTGAAGGAGTATATGGACAAGAGCATTGCTATGGCTCGCGAGAAAGGTTATACAGAGACCATCTTCCGTCGTCGATGCTACTTGCCGGATATCAACTCCAATAATGCTAACGTTCGTGGTAATGCCGAGCGCAACGCCATCAATTCTCCCATCCAGGGAAGTGCTGCAGACATCATAAAGATTGCCATGATTCGCGTTTACCAGCGTATGAAAGAAGAGCAACTGCGCTCCAAGATGATTCTGCAGGTGCACGACGAACTATGCTTCACCGTTGTGCCAGAGGAGAAGGAACGTCTGGAAAAGATTGTAGTTGAAGAGATGCAGGCAGCCTGCAAGATGCGTGTGCCCCTTATAGCCGACACAGGGTGGGGTAGTAACTGGTTGGAGGCCCACTAAGGAGCCCCCTGTCAATTCCCCCAAAGGGGGAAAGAAATACAGAAAATTTGGTTATGTAAAATTAAAGCGGTAATTTTGCACCCAATTTAAGATTTGGAATAAGATGAAAGCAGGTATAGTAGGATTGCCCAACGTAGGCAAATCAACACTTTTCAACTGTCTGAGCAGTGCTAAGGCACAGGCAGCCAACTTCCCCTTTTGTACAATCGACGCCCAGTTGGGACAGGTTAGTGTGCCCGATGAGCGACTCACCAAACTGGCTGAGTTGGTTCATCCTGGTCGTATTGTCCCCGCTGTCTGCGACATTGTGGATATTGCCGGCCTTGTAAAAGGTGCCAGCAAGGGCGAAGGTCTGGGTAACCAGTTCCTGGCTAATATTCGTGAGTGCGATGCTATTATTCATGTGCTGCGTTGCTTCGATAACGGCAATATTGTACACGTTGACGGCTCTGTAGATCCTGTTCGCGACAAGGAGATTATTGATACCGAGTTGCAGCTGAAGGATTTGGAGACTGTAGAAGCCCGTATCAAGAAGGTTGAGAAAGCTGCTAGGGTAGGAGGCGACAAGCAGGCTAAGATAGAACTGCAGGTGTTGGAGGCCTACCATGAGGCTTTGCTGCAAGGCAAGAGTGCACGTACCGTAACCTTCGAGACAGAAGACGAGAATGCTGCCGCCAAGAGCCTTTTCCTGCTGACTACCAAGCCTGTGTTGTACGTTTGCAACGTAGATGATGCCAGTGCTTCAACTGGAAACAACTATACAGAAGCCGTAAAGAAAGCTATTGAGGGCGAGGATGCCGAGATGCTGATTATCAGCGCACAGACAGAAGCCGACATAGCAGAGCTTGAATCTTACGAGGAGAAGCAGATGTTCCTCGAGGACATGGGACTCTCTGAGAGCGGCTGTAATCGCCTTATAAAGGCTATCTATCACCTGCTTACCCTTCAGACATTCATCACAGCCGGAGAAATGGAGGTAAAAGCCTGGACATTCCGCAAGGGTTGGAAGGCTCCCCAGTGTGCCGGCGTTATCCATACCGACTTCGAAAAGGGCTTTATCCGTGCTGAGGTTATCAAATACGAGGACTACATCAAGTACGGTTCAGAAGCTGCTGTCCGCGAGGCAGGCAAGATGGGTGTAGAAGGTAAAGAATACGTCGTTCAGGACGGAGACATCATGCACTTTAGATTTAATGTATGACAGCATTGTTCATCAATTGGAATCCTGATGTAGTAGCCTTGGATCTAGGCTTCTTCGCCATTCGCTGGTACTCACTTTGCTGGTGTATAGGCTTGCTGGGCGTCTATTGGCTCATGCATAGGCTGTACAAACAACAGGGGATTAGCGAAGAGAAGTTTGAACCTATGTTCATGTACTGCTTCCTAGGCATACTCATAGGTGCCCGATTGGGACATTGCCTTTTCTACGAACCCGGATATTTTCTCTCTCACCCTATAGAGATGGTGCTTCCCATCCGTCATCTTCCTGATGGCAGCTGGAAGTTTACCGGCTACGAGGGATTAGCCAGTCACGGAGGCACATGGGGTTTGATGCTGGCCCTTTGGCTTTATGCCCGCAATATGAAGCTCAATATCATGCATGTGCTTGATAATGTAGCTATTGTAACCCCCATCTGTGCTTGCGCTATACGTTTGGGCAATCTGATGAACTCAGAGATTATCGGTCGTCCTACTGATGTACCCTGGGCTTTCATCTTTGAGCGTGTAGATATGATTCCCCGTCACCCAGGACAACTTTATGAGGCTCTGTGCTATGCCTGCTTCTTCTTTGTAGGGTGGGTTATCTATAAGAAATATCCTCAGAAAGTGGGTACAGGATTCTTCTTTGGCCTCTGCCTCTTCCTGATTTTCACCAGTAGAATCTTCATTGAATATACCAAGGAGAATCAGGAAGCCTTCGAGAACGGTATGCTCTTCAATATGGGACAGTTGCTTAGCGTTCCCTTCGTACTGCTTGGCCTCTATTGTATGATGGGGGGTAAATGGTGCAAAAAGCTAGCGGAAAAGAAATAATCGGTTAGTTCAGGAACTTATTTCCCTTATGAATTACTACACCCTTGGCGGTAGACGTTGTACGTCTGCCTGAGAGGTCGTAACTGGCATCTTCCTCCTGCTCTGTCTGGGGCGACAGGATGGATGTATTGATTCCATGCTGAATATTTATCACGCCAAAAGCAGGAACATCCTCAGTAGCTTGGAAGACACCCTTTAGCGTATAGCCGGAGGTAGAAACATCCTTAGGTTCTGAAGTTTCAATCCTTACATTCTCTAATGTGATAGGGGAGGGGAGTACATCGGTAGGACGAATGCGGTAAGGCAATCCGGCCTCCATCTCACTTACTCCATAGAAACCCAGTTCATCAGGACAAAGACAGTCGGGCTGTGCAATCTCCATACCCATTACCTCTGTCCCTTTGCCGAAGATGGTTTCTATATCCGATTTGTTCAGGCTGAAGGGGAAACAGACATCCTGCCATTCGCCGTTGCTGAACGTTTTATTCAGGATTACCTTGTTGGTGTACGTCTGAGGTGAAATAACGTTGTCAGAGGCCGTTTCTGCGTATTCTACGGGCAAATCACTCACCTTCCAGGTGCGGAGCAAATCCACATAGAACTTTCCGTAGTTGGCACCAGCTGTATTATTGGCCTCTGCACCATAACCTGCCTTAACACCCACTTCCAGATTCTTGCCTTCGCCAACCTCTACATCCAACGACATCTCATTCACCCTTCCCGTAGTAGTACAAGCGGTAAGATTGGCAAAAGTTGCCACCTCACCGTCTGTCAGAACATTCTGTGGATATTTATCGGCCTTACCATAATACTGAACGCTACATTTGTCCCCTGCAGCACCATAGAGACGGGTAATGCCCAACTTGCTTTGATGCAGCCACATACGGGCATTCACCTCATAGACACCAGGGGTAAGATTCTCTGCAGGAATGGTCTGATACAACTTGAAATCATTGGGGATAACGGCTCCTGTACTGGCTACGTACCCAGCCCATTTCCACTCCAGATTGGTAGCGTCACTCACGCCACCATAGTTATCCGTCCATTCAGGGTAACATTGCCAACCCAGAATAGGTCCGTTGGCTGACTCGTTCTTTATTGTCTTCGTATTCCAATCGTAGGTATTGCCTTGAGGGTCTTTCTCGAAGGTGTAGTTGATAAGGTTCTTGTCGCAGAAAGCCTCTTGCGACAAAGGTTTCTCTGTCAGCTTCTCTACACGGAAATCATCCACAATGAAGTAACCTGCTCCTGCTTTGTCCGAAGCCTGGTTGGCGCTGTTGGTACGGATACCCACCATCATATCATCACCATCCCTCAACGTGATGTAAACCACCATTCTCTGCATATTCTGTGTGGTGGTATTATTGAAGCCTCCTGCATGATTAGCGAAGGTGGTTCTGTAATCGGTGTAATTGATATTGTCGTATCCCGATGTGCCATTCCTGTAATAAGCCTCTGTGGTCCAATACTGAACGTTGCAGTTGGTGCCCTCGCCATTGTCGGCAAACAGACAGGCCGTTCCGTAATAGTCCTTCTCTATCCACATCTTACACGTAACCTTATATATGCCTGCTCCTAACTTCTCTGCAGGTATGCGTTGGTACAGCTTCAGCGGCTCATTGATGGTCTTTCCTGACTCAGGCTTGCAGACATAAGCCTTCTTGCCGTCCATATTGTTAGGATTGGTGCTAAGGCTGCGTTGCAAGGTTGTTCCTGCAGGCAGCTCACTCCATCCGTAGGGAGGCTTGGCGGTGTTGGTATAAGCTGTCTCGAAAGACGGGTTCTGCAATACACGGCTGGTGATGTCCACGGCAACGGAATTACCCTCAGCAGGCAACTCCTCAAAGCGCTCTACCTCCAAACCGTTCTCCAACTGCTTGATACACTTGGCAGGATCTACCTCCTGCACACATCCTTCGTGCTCGTCTATAGCCTGTATAGCCGCCAATGCCGTTGTCTCACCCAGTACCATATAGACGGGTTCCATACGAATACTGCCGTAAGCGATATGAGAGGCAGAAAGGCAGACGGGTACAATGACGTTACGAGCCTCTTCCTCCTTGGGTGTAACAGCCCTGTAGGATATTCCATAAGGGCCTGCTGTCAGATGACGCTGTACATCACCCTCGTTCTTCACCATTCCGTTTACCACATAGCGACCACAGTTATGCGAATCCATTGTGTAGGCACCCCAGGCAATGGGGTCGTCAACGGCTTTTGTCTTCAGACAGTAATCCTCCGTCATCACCATACGACCCAGCATACGCCTTGCCTCACGGACATACAGCTGAGGTGTGAAGTTCTCATTGTCCTCGTATTCATCCAAGGGATAACCCCACTTCAGGAACTCTGCCTGAATACTGGCAGGAACACGCTTGTCTGTCCATAGGATATAGAGCAAGCCCTTGGTATAATCCTCGTGCAGTTTGGCAATAGAGTCACGTTGCTCGTAAGTTGCTTCAGGGTAGTCCCAACTATAGCCAATCATATCGGTAGAGAAACCACCGTTATTGTTGTTATCTGTCTTCAGGGCGTTCCAACTGTTAGGACCAGAGGAATCCTTCATGTAAGTCCATTTGATGCAGTCGCCATAACCGCTCCAACCCTTCTTCTCCATCCAACGGAAGAGCAACTCATACTTGCTGGGGTCGTAATTATCAGGCACCTTATCCGTAATAGCACGGAAGGGAGTATTCTTGGTCAGCGTCAGACGATAGTTATAGGCCTGAATATGGTTGTCGCCCTCACCTTTCTTTCCCATAGGCTCAGGCATAATGCCCCAAAGCAGACCGCTGCTGGGATCGCCAGGCACCACATAGGGGTCAACGCCATCACAGAACTGATGCTTGTTCAGACACTGTACACCATTCTCAGGTTCTCCGTATTGCGAAGCCGGCTCTCTTCCCACCGTATATGAGATACCAGCACGAGCCATCAGGTCGCCCTCGTAGCTGCAGTCGATAAAGATTTTGGCATTGACGGTTCTGTGAGGTGTCACCTTGGGATTGGTACCGTCCTCCAATTCTATGCTTTGCACATCGTTACCCTCCTTGTGAGCGCTGACAATACGCCACTCGTACCAGATATCCTGATTGTCTTTTATGCTTGCCTCGTTCAGGAAGCCCCTGAAAGTAGCCAACGCCACCTTAGGTTCAAAGTAAAAGGTAGGGGAGGCCATTCCGTAGTGATGACCTATACGACGATAGAACTCGCGCGCGAAACCTTTTATAATACGCCTGTGACTGGTGCTGTCGCCTATATCCGTCCAACCTAGACCTCCTGCAGTCATACCACCCAGACGCTTTGTGGGCGATACCAACAGCACGCTTTTTCCTTTCAACTTAGCTGTATAGGCAGCCATAATGCCGGCTGGGGTACTGCCGTAAATGCAGATATCAACGTTTGCTTGTGTGATAGGTTCCGTCTCCTGTGCCACAGCCCCAAGAGACATTACTGCCAATGAGGAAAGCAGTAGTTTGCGGATAATGGAATGAATTTGCATAATGTGTACGTTTTTAACTCGTTTTGGCTAAATAGTTGTAGAATTTTGTGCCAAAAGTACACATTTAGTTTGAACGATGCAAATATAGTGGCAGAAAAAGTGTTATTTCAGGATAAAATAGTACACTATTCTTCCTCTTTCTCCTCTATCTGTTCTGAATTCTGTTGCTGTTGCAACTGTTTCTTGCGCTTGGGATTCTGACTGGCACCCATCTTCAACAATCGTGAAGCGGGAGTCAGTATGCTTTGACCTGATTCTGCTGTAATGGATTCCAGTTTATCAAAGCTGTCCTGCGTCTTCTGTAGCTGTTGCTTTACATTCTCGAATCTTTCTGCAAACAGCTGAACGCGATCCACAATCATATTGGCGCATTCCATAATCTTCTGCTGGTTCTCCACTTGGCGAACCTGCTTCCAAGTCATCTCCAATACACGCAGCATGGTATAAAGGTTCTGGCTGCCTGTGATGATAACCCCTCTGTCGTAGGCATCCTTCCAGAGTGTAGCATCGTTAGAGAGTGCCAACTGAAGGGCTGATTCCGAGAAGACGTACATCAGTACAAAATCCAACTTGGCGTGGCCCTCTGCAATGTACTTCGAGTAGTTCTTTCTGGCCAACTCGTTCACATGATTACGCATACTGGTCAGATGACGCTTCAGGGCATCCTGTCGCTGTGCCTCCGTCTCAGCATTATGGTAATCCTCGAAGGCTGTGAACGACATCTTAGAGTCTATTATCACATCTCTCTTGTCAGGGAAATGCAGGATGGCATCAGGGATAAGACGATGTCCGTCCTCCTCATACACCACATAGCCGTCCTTGTCTCTGATGGTTTCCTGTAGGGTGAACTGCTCACCTTCCTGAAGTCCCATACCTTCCAAGAGCTGCTTCAGTCGGAGTTCTCCAAAGTTGCCCTGTGTCTTGTTCTCTCCTGTCAAGGCTTGAGCCAGTTTATCTGCACGTTCGCCAACCTGACGACTCTGCTCTATGCTGGTCTTGATAGTAGCATCCAGTCGTTGCATCGTAGAGTTATGCTCACGGTCTGAACGCTCCACAGCCTCACGCATCTGCTGAATATGTGTCTGCAGGGGAGTAAGGATGCCTGAGAGTTGTTCCTTATTGACAGCCGACAACTGTTCAGCCCTCTCCTTCAGAATCTTCTCAGAGGTGGAATTCATCTGCTCGCGAATCAGGTTCAGTTGCTGGCGCATCTGCTCCTCTTGTTGCTGCTTCTGTTCCAGTTGCTGTTGTTTCTGCTCCTCCTGCAATTGCTTGGATACATCCATCAGATGCTGCATAGCACCCACCTTAGAGCGCATCACCATAAATACGGCAACACCTCCTAATATGATTCCGATAAATAAATAAACCAACTCCACTTTTTAAATTGAGAATTGAGGGCGCAAGCACCAATTGGGAATTGAGAATTACATTAAACCGTAAACCGTAAACAGTAAACTAACATCCCCTTAACCGCTAACCGATTTTTAAATCATTATCTATGAAAGCGATGAGGCGTTCTATGGCCTCAGCTTCAGGGATATTCTTCTCTACGCACTCCTTGTTCTTATAGAGCGAGACCTTGCCTCTGGCAGCTCCTACGTAGCCGTAATCAGCATCTGCCATCTCGCCTGGGCCATTGACGATGCAGCCCATAATGGCAATCTTCAGCGTATTGTATTGGGGATTCACCTTGGCACGTTCAGCCACGGCAGCCTTCACACGGCGGATGGTATCCTGCAGGTCGTAGAGCGTACGTCCACAACCTGGGCAGCTGATGAACTCAGGCTTGCACATCTGCACTCTGGCAGCTTGCAGGATGCTTTGGGCGACGGGAATCTCACATTCAGGCTCCTCGCTCAGAGAAACACGAATGGTATCTCCTATGCCGTCTATGAGTAACGAGCCTATACCCACAGCACTCTTCAGACGTCCGTCCTCGCCTTCTCCAGCCTCTGTAACACCCAGATGCAAGGGATAATCCATTCCCTCCTTCTCCATCTCCTGACAGAGTAGGCGAACGCTCTGCACCATGATGACTGTATTGCTGGCCTTGATGCTGACAACAACGTCAGGGAACTTCTCACGCTCGCAGATACGCAAGAACTCCATACAGCTCTCTACGATGCCCGCTGGGGTATCGCCGTAACGACTCATGATACGGTCGGACAGCGAGCCATGATTCACGCCAATACGGATGGCTGTACCGTGTTCCTTACAGATGCTAAGGAAACGACAGAAACGCTCGTCCAGACGCTTCAGCTCCTGCTGGTACTCCTCATCAGTATATTCTAGGTGCTTGAACTGACGGGCAGGATCAACGTAGTTACCTGGGTTGATACGTACCTTCTCCACGATGGTAGCAGCCACATCGGCCACATTAGGATTGAAGTGCACATCGGCACACAAAGGTGTATCTCCGTAGCCACGGGCTATGAGTCCTGCCTTTATATTGCGCAGATTCTCAGCCTCGCGTGTTCCCTGGGTAGTGAGGCGAACCAAGTCGGCACCTGCATCTATGATACGTATGCACTGCTCTACGCAGCCCTCTGTATCCATAGTGCTACAGGTAGTCATGCTCTGAACGGCCACCTTGTTCTGGCCGCCAATGCGTAACTTGCCAATCTTGACCTCGTGTGTGGGTCTTCTCATTTAGTTTACCTTATAGTTATACTTCACCATTGCCAAATCCACGTTGGCCTTTACTATCTTCTGCTTCAGGTCTTCCTTGTAAGCCTTCAGCTTGATAGAGATTGAGTCGTCGCCAAGAGCCAGCATCTCAGCTGCCAGGATGCCTGCATTCTGAGCAGCATTCACGCCAACTGTTGCTACGGGTATGCCAGGAGGCATCTGAATGATGCTCAGCATAGCGTCCAATCCATCCAGCATGCCCTTGATGGGAACACCTATGACGGGTAGGGTAGTGCTGGCAGCAATAACGCCAGGCAGAGCGGCAGCCATGCCGGCTCCTGCTATGATGACCTTAATACCTCTCATCTCGGCATTCTTGGCAAAGTCCTCAACCTCCTGAGGTGTTCTGTGGGCAGAGAGGGCATTCATCTCGAAGGGAATCTCCATCTCGTCCAGGAACTTAGCGGCTTTCTCCATAACGGGCAGATCGCTTGTGCTACCCATGATAATACTTACAACTGCTTTCATCTTATATCATTGAACATTGAACATTGAGCATTGAACATTATTTCATTCTTCACTCTTCACTTATTTATATAAATATGATTCCAAAGAATCCACAAATCACACCTACCATTGTGCCTACCAGCACCTGTGCAAGACTATGCTGAAGAAGCACCATACGACTGGTCATAACACAGCCCGACAGCAGGATTGTGCCACACAACCACCAGATGGGGTTGAAGCCGAAGATGGTAGAGTAGGCCACCAAGCCTCCTATAACGGCACCAGAGCCAGCGGAGTGCATGCTCACCTTCCAGAACATGTTTATGATGATGCAACACGTCTGTACCATCAGGGACACGAATAGGATAGCCGTTATGAAACGGGGCATGTGCATAGTGTCCAGCAGATACATACAGCACAGGTAGCTCAGGAAGTGAATGGCATAGGGCACAAAGCGCTTGTGACGCTCACGCAACTCCTGCAGTCGCCATCCCAGCAAACGACGGTACAGATAGGTTGTCAGCACGGGCAGCAGAACGGTAAAGAAGTACACAACGCCCAATACCATCAGTCGGAATGCCCAAGGAAACATGCTCATATACGTAAACGTGAGCAGTATGATGGTTCCTACGGTAGGGTAGTACATGGGTCGGAATATACTACTGAATCCTCTGGCTATGACTATATGTTTTCTCATTTATTCTGAGCGGTTAGCGGTTAGTGGTTAGCGTTCACTTACGCATGCGTGCAATTGGTATCTTCATTAACTCCCTATATTTGGCAATGGTGCGTCGGGCTATGTCGTAGCCCTTCTGCTTCAGCAGAGAGGCCAGCTTCTCATCGCTTAGAGGGTTCTTTTTGTCTTCTGCGTCTATCAGTTCCTGTATAGATGCCATCACCTGTCTCTGGGTTGCCATCTCTGCATCGTCCTTCTGCACGGCCTTATGGGTAAAGAAATGCTTCAGGGAATAGATGCCGAAGGGTGTCTGTACGTATTTGCTGTTGCAGACACGGCTGACGGTACTGATGTCGTAACCAGCCAGCTCCGACACATCCTCCAGTTTCATGGGCTTTAGCAACATATCATCTCCTTCCAGGAAGAAGGGCCTCTGCAGCTTTATGATGGCGTTCATAGTCCTGATCATACTCTCCCTGCGTTGGGCAAGGGCATCTATGAAGAGCTGACCACGCTCTACGTACTCGCGTGTGAACCTTATGTCCTCCTGTACAGCCTTGGTCAACTGACTATCCTTTAGCTTGGCATAGGCCTGTAGTTTCTCTGTGGCATCCGGACTTATCATCAGGGCCGACCCATTGCCGCCATTCAGCTGTACGGTGATGTGGTCGTCCTCGTCGGTATCCACTATGAAGTCGGGCGTTATCTGATGCCCCAATACTATGCTCTTCTCGCCAAGGGATGAGCCTGGACGGGGATTCAGACGCTTTATCTCGCGTTTCAGTTCCTCTACCTGCAAGGGCGACAGCTTCAACTTTTGTTGGATGCGTTCCCAGCGCTTGTGTATGAATTCGTCAAAGTAGCGCTCCATCACCTTCGTCAGCAGGGGGCGATAGGGATTCTTCTCATCGCGCTTTATCTGCAGGAGCAGACATTCCTGTAATGTACGGGCGCCAACGCCAGCAGGGTCAAACTGTTGCAGGATGCCCAGCACATGCAGCAGCTCGCGCTCATTGGTTTCTATGCCCTGATAGATTTCCGCCTCGTCCACTATCTGATAGAGTGGCTTCCCTAGCAGGCCGCTGTCGTCCAACTCACCTATCAGGTATTCCAACAGCATACGGTCGCGCTCCGTCAGTTCGAAGTCGGCCATCTGCTCCTTCAGTTTATCATAGAAGGATAGGGTATCACCGTATTCCACACTCTCAGGCGTTGATTTGGCATAGGTGGGGCGCAGCATGTAGTCAGGGATATCATCCTCCGAGCGGTAGTCATATTCTGCGCCGGATTCTCCGGATTCGTCAGAATTTCCAGCCTCCCCAGAAAATCCGGATTCGTCATCAACCCCTTCCCGCTTCTCCAACCAAGGATTTTCCAGACACTCGTTCTCTATGCGCTGCTGCAGAGCTTCTATGGGCATTTCGGTCAGTCGCACCAACATCACCTGCTGGGGCGAAAGCGTCTGCACCTGCACCTGCTGTTGCGCCTGTACTTGTACTTGATTTTGTGTCTGTCGGTTATCTTGTGCCATATCTAATGCGAAGGTACGACAATTTCCTAATACAGACAACGAAAGCACCCAATTTTTTATTCGAGAGAGGGATTCCCCGATTTCTATTTCTATTAATAAAAGTTAAATTCTGACAGAATGGAGAAGTTTTTATGCTTCTTTTTAGGCATTGCTTTCCCTTGCCACATAATTTTGCAGCAGAAAACAACACAAACGCGATATGAAAACAACGAACAGACGAGAGTCAATCCTCAGCAAGACGGAATACGACATTATGTCCATCATCTGGGACTTCAACCACTCCGTCTCAGCACGCGAGATTTACGACCAGCTGCCTGAGCCTAAGCCTGCCTACACCACCTTGGCTACGGAGATGCGCACGCTCTACGAGAAAGGTTTCGTGGACCACTTCAAGAAAGACGGAGAGGGCAAGACACATCATTATATGGCTAGGGTAGGGCGAGCAGAATATGTTCGCAAGGCCATGCACGATGTCAAGCGCACCTTCTTCGGAGGCAGCCTCCGCTCTATGCTCAGCTACTTCATTCGCGAAGAAGAGATTTCGGAGGAAGAATTAATAAGCTTCCTGCACGAATTAGAGGAGGCCCCCTCCGACTCCCCCTTTGGGGGAGGGGACAACCACCAAACTAATAAGAAGAGG